>ERZ794946.163-NODE-163-length-33722-cov-4.396026_pt1 | contig 33722 bp, 37 predicted proteins | sample MGYA00433072_ERZ794946 | MGnify/ENA primary metagenome ERZ794946 (study PRJEB30137, sample SAMN04331413) | food metagenome | isolation source: Y3 must sample point D1 replicate A | place: Australia: South Australia | collected 2014 ...
GACGCAGTCCACCCAAACAGCAACAGCGGCAGTTTGTCAATAAACCTTTCGTGTCCCCGGTCGATCCTGAGCGCGATGCGTGGTTTCACTTCCCGGAGTCGCAGAAGTCAAAGCAACCTGGACGGAAAGTGCAATCGCAGAGGCCGAACGGCGAGAGCTTCGTTCCCAGTGGCGAACCATACACTTCAGCCTCGAGTGCTACGCCTCCTCCCAACAATGCTGATATCCGTGACTTCCTTGGCCGAGGTCGTGAACAACACTCTACTACTCCTGCAACCACTGTTCCTGAGGCCTCAGAGAGCGAAAACTTGCCACCGTTTGATATTCACCGCGAGACACAGCCTAAGGGGTTCGTCAGAGCGAGCGAACTCAACCTCGACAGTACTCAATTTGTCGAGCCAACACGTCCAGCTCCATTACCAAAGCCGAGACGACGCAGAACGACAGATAATCGAGCACTGGAAGAAGTATCCGGCAATGCCAGAGCGGACAACGATGAGAGTGGGTCTGAATACGAAGACCCCCCTCGTCGCCGCCGCACTGGAGAATCCGATCCGAAACGAGTACGTCGCGTCAAGTCATCTACTCTTCCGCTCGAAAAGGTACCTCTGAGTGCACAAACTCAAGGCTGGACTGCTAGTGTATCTACCACTGTTGATGACGTAGAGAAAGAGTTGCAGGTCGTTGAGCCGCAAGGTACATTTGTGGCATGGAATGAACCTGCATTCGACACACAAACGGTCGTGAACAGAGATTTCGCAGATAACGATGTTCAACAGTGGACCTTCTTGCTCAGCCAGTCACTGCTCAAGCTCGAGCCAGATGCCGAATTGGTGCGCGATCTGGAAGATGTGGTGAGAAATACGATGAGCTGATGGGGTTTCTTTGCTGCTGCTTGAATAGGCATATATTCTTGTTGTTTTGCCTTTCCGATCGGAGAGGATTCATCGCTTTTTTGATATTGATGATTTTGCTATTGAGCGAGGAGACATTGTGTTTATGAGAAGGGACGCTCATGGTGCTATGAGGTGGCTTTTTCTTGTTGATGTTTGGCATGATACCCTAGCTAGAGAAGGCGCTTTTGACCTTTATGATGTATGACAATCGCTGTGTATGTATAATCAATGCTTTCGATCTTTGCTTATGATGCTCTTCAAAGTCATAGTTCAGAGAAGTTGCCTCTTTGACCCCCTTTGACACATCCACTACAGTTCAAGAAGTAGCACATCTTCCTGCTCACTAGCACACCCCCTAGCCCTCTCATACCCCTCCATAAACGTCCCAGCACGCACGACATAAGCCCTCGCAGGCAACACATCCCTCATCAAAACCTCATGCACCTCTTCCTTGAACTCAGCACACCCGTCCTCCACAACCGTAACCACAAACTCCTCATCCGTGGCCGCCAACGCCGTCCTCAATATAACTCCCGCACTGCTTATTCCCGCCAACACCAAAGACTTGATACCATTCTTCTGGAGATATTGCAGAAGCCCCGGTGATTTGAGAGCAGAACCATAACAAGCCGGTCGTATAAACGTCACCTCCTCTCCACCATCACCATCCACGTTTTCCACCAAAGAAGCAGGTTCTTCAGCATCGAGCGACCCGATCATAGATGCAACAACCTCTTCCACCATGTTATTGGATTTACATGTAGAGAAGGAAGGAGGATTGGAAGTATCGACTAAGCAGTGAATGACATGGATATTTTGATATTTGGCCCATTTTCTTAGGTTTGCGGCGGTGGTTACAGCGGGTGAGGAGGAAGGACCTAGGGCTTTTAGGAAGGTTGTGTGGAAGTCTAGGAGGAGGAGAGTTGTTTGGGAGGGGTTGTAGTGGGTGGGGTTGGAAGGGTCGGATGGGTCGGAGGTTGTTGTGTTGATCGCCATGGTTGTATTTCTGAGTGTAGTATGTTGCAGAAAGTCAGGTGTGCTGTGAAGACGGTGTGGATGATTGCACTTGGAGATGAATGCAGTATCACCTGAGAAGGATTCTACGCGCGGGGAGACATCTTGGTCCGAGATATGTCGCGATCCTGTCGACCAGAATGATCCATAGAGCAGGCGCATTCACCTGATAAGAGTATAAATCCCAAGAGGAACAGAGCATATTATACACAGATCTAAAAAGATCACCTTCAATATCTTACACGACATCCCACCTCTTCCATCTACGCGTCCAGCGCCTTCTTAGCACCATCCACAATCTTCTTGACCTCACCAACACCCTTCTCGACAACCTTTTCCATCTGCACACCAGCCTTCTTCAAGTCATCCGGTCTTGCAGTCTTTGCCAACTGCATCGCCCTCAACTTCTTCTGTTGTCCTTGTCTAGCATTCCTGACTGCATTGCTTGCCACATCTCCTGCTTTCGCTGCTGCATTGACGGTGGCCTTTCTGGACTCGGCGGTGGGTGGTGGGATGGGGATGTTGAGGAGGAGGGGATTTGCGCCGGTGGGGTCGGGTTGAGGTGTCAGGTTCAAGTTTGCGGATTGAATCGATGAGGAGATGGGTTTGAGGTGCTGTTGAGGGAGGCAGTCAGTACAGCCCTTGGTAGAGGAATAGGATATGAAGTGTTTACCTCTTGCTCGCCGACTACGACTTGAACGACTCTTCCCTTGGGGACCACTTGCGCGAGATCTCCCAATTTAACAGGTCCACCCTGCTTGAGCTGCACACGCAAAGACTCGAGCACTTGGGGGTTGAAGCGGCCACCTTGTCTCAGCTGCGAGAGGTCGGCCTTTAGCTTCTCGACAGCATCGTTGATATCGGACTCGAGGGCGCTGAAGTCGAAGGGGTCTTCCGAGCCAACTGCTGCTGGAGCAGAGGATGACGAGGATGAAGAGTCGGAACGAGAAGCCTCGCGGGCTGCTTTGCCGCCTTTCTTTAGCGTGGCAGGTGTGTTGCTGAAGGTGCGGATAGATGTGTGTTTTGCTGAGGCAGCTGCGACCAGACTTGAAGGACTGCAGAAATTGGGTGTTAGCTCGAGGTCGCAATTGTTATTGCACGATGTGAGGCGCATACCGGAAGCTACATTGTCTTACAGCAGCTACATCCCGCGACAGCAGGCGAGAGCAAAGTAGTTGTGTTGATCGTGATGGGCGCATTTTGGGAGTGTGTTTTTGTCTTTGGGCGCTCGACCTCGAAAGCCGAATGTGGAAAGAACTTGTGACGTCGGCGTGCGTGCAAGCTCAACTGTGACCCTGTCCTCATCGATCACGAGCCATGGTCGGATCGACGAGCGATCTTCCGAGGTTCTGCAAGGGCAGGCGCGCGTGTATCTGGAAGCAATTGCTGTCTGGTATTAGACGCAACTAGTACGCGCTTGTGTCAGGCACATGAAATCTACTGTGAGAATGACGACAATTTGAACGACGATCCATCAATGCATTGCTTAAAACTGATTAAAGATTGTCTGACTGTGTACGCATGAGTATCTCGGCCGTAAGGACTTGGAGGATAAGAGAAAGCAGACCCAAACACACTGTGTGCGTGACAACAAGAAAACAATAATGCAATCCAAACGCCAAAGGAAGGTGACATATCACCTCTGGTGAAAGCATGTCTGTGAATTACCGTAGTGGAAAAGCAAAAACTCCATGGTGGGAAATGTGATGGGGGGATATTTGTAAAACCAAATGAAAAGGCCAACAGTCTGTCTCATCCAAGATCGAAAGACTAGTCGAGCCTGTCTTATGAGAAAAAATCAATCGCTCGTGGGGAATCTTTTATGCGTGATGCAAACGCAGAAAAACACTTTCCCACCTAACCTCCCAGCTTGCGCCGTGATTCATATCAATATGTCTTTGCATTGTAGCAGGAAAAGTGAACGCCAACCTGATGCCCAGAGAGTAATGAGAAGTGATGACTGTAACGCTTGAAGCGCAACAATTCGTAAAACCAAGGATTAATATGCCAGAAAGATGAATCAAGACCGACAGTCCTGATGATTATCATGACGCCAATCAGTGGGCGGACGACAACGAACAATACGCGGAAAGAGGCGATCAATGGGCGGAAGACCACGATCAATACGCGCAAGATCATGATCAGTGGGTGGTGGACCATCAACAATACGTAGAAAGGCACGATCAATAGGCGGAGTAGGCGGATGACCATGATCAGTGGGCTGTGAACCGTCAACGATACGTGGAAGGACGGAATCGATGGGCGGAGTAGGCGGAAGACGCGGAGGGCCATTGACAGCACACGGAAGACCACGATCAACGCGCGGCGGAGGACTTGCCTATTTTCCGTAGCCAGCATAACCGTTGTGGCCGCTGCCGTTGGAGTACGAGGTTGCGTTAGGAGGACAGTCCATGAAGCTGTTCATACTGCTAAACGCTGCCGGATTCGAGTATTGAACAGGTGAGATGTTGCGTGAAGCTTGAGGGTAGCTATTCATACCCGGTTGGGAATGACTCTGAGGGGGAATACTCCTGAAGTTGTGCGTAAACCCACGAATAGCGCTATTCTGTTGCATGGGCGGCATAGGATTAGAGTGTTGCAGCATAGGTGGTGGTGGGGACTGAGGTGGCGGGCCATGTAGACCAGGAGCCATCAGTCCAGGAGGTGGACCTGCTGCAGTGCTGAATCCAGGACCCGTTCCGTTGCTGAAACCTGGATGACCTGCGTGAGGGTTCATGGAATGTTTTGGGTTGTCGCTTCTAACGCCTAGAGGATTCTTAGAGAAGCTGACCCGGATGCCTCCCTTGTAGCTGTTGTGCAATTGTACGCCATACAATTCATGGAGGGCATGTGATGCATAAGTCACATCCTCGAACTCGACGAAACACATCGGGCCATTGGCTTTTGTACGGAAACAGAGTCGCTTGAAACCTCTTGCTTTGGAGAACAAAGACTTGAGCTCGTCCTCACTGGTGTGAAGCGGAAGATTGCCCACATACAAGGTATTGCATGGAGGGTGCTGGTCGGCAGGGTTGGCAGGAGGGAAATCATGTCTCAGATTTTTGTGCGAGAAGCTTCCGTTTGTGGTGACATTCGAAGGCCTGGAAGAAGCTGGCAAGGGCGGCGACCGCATTGAATGCGGCGAAGTGTAGTTGGGGCTCGTGGGAGAGGTCACGTAGTGAGGGTAACCACTTCCGTTCATGGCGCCTGTCTCAACAGATAGGTTGCCAAATTGGGGAACAGGATTGCTGTGACCCGTCAAGGCATTTCGTCCGTTTTTGGCGTAACCAACTGGATCCTTGAGGAGCTCTCCGGTTTCGTCGTCGTCGTTGCCGTCGTTGATAACAGACTTCCCAGAGATTCGGTTCGGACCAGGGTAACCATTGGCGTGCGGAGACTGAGGAGAGAAGATGCTTTGAATATGATTGCTGCTGTCAGGAGCGGGAAACTCGAAGGACTGGGCAACAGCAACAGGCGGAGACGTGAGTGGTGAGCTTACGCCCCAACTGGTACTGAAGCGAGAAGACTGACGACTCAAGGGAGCCTCCGAACCGTTACTCGAACCGCCGGAGCCAGTTTGTTGTCGAGCTGCCGTACCGTCGACAGTATTGCGTCTCGAACCATTGTACGCGGATTGGGATTGGGATTGAGAGTCGGGCAGAAGTTCGACAATCATTTTTATTCCATTCTTACCAAAAGGCTTTCCGTGAAGGCGATCCTTGGCTTCCATGGCACCAGCCTCGGAGTGAAAGGTAGCAGTGGCAGTGCTGAAGCCAGAATCTTCCAGGCTGTCTGATGGTTGTACAAATTTGGTGCCGTCAAGGTCAGTAGCGAAGATGAGCATGCTTCTGAGCGCATCCTCACCAAATTGGGGTGGCAGACGTCGGATGCGGATCGTCCATCTGTTTGAAGTATCTGAAGGCTCGGAGTTTCTGTGGTTGTTACGTCTTCCTATGGTGGGTGACAGGCCTGGCAACTGAGAAAGAGTGTCGGAGGTTGTGGTGAAGACACCCAGCTTACTAGTGCCATTGAGCTGGCCTATTGGCGACAGGCTGCCTAGATTGGGTAGGTTGTTCATCCTTGAGGTCGGAGGGCTGTATCGGGTGGGACGTTTTTCGGCCATTGCCTGGGACTGAGCTGCGCATGCGATTTAGACGGAAGCTGAGTGATGACTCGACAGACGTCAGCAAGGCGTTCGCGTGCTTTGTCGACTATATGAGCGAGTTTGCGGACAAGGCAACAGGGTGTGGCGAATGTAAGAATGCGATCACAGGAAGGCGATGGGCAGAAGGTGGCCGAGAGGGTTGAGATGCGACCGAGTTGCGACAAAGCTTCGAGGGGCAGGTCGAGGGTGCGATGCCGAAAGCGACCGAACTGCGCTGCACCGAGAAGCGTCTGATGCGTACTGCGACAGGGAGTTAGACAGACTGATGAGCCCGATCGAACACAACCAGAAAGATGTGAGCGAAAGGGGGTAAACTTGACGTGTCTGTGGAGCGGACAGGCAAGCAGCACGGCGACAGCGACGGTCGGGGAAGATGAGAGATGGAGGAAGGCTGGCAAGTGTGGAGTCAGAGAGTGCGCCGATAAGACCGCATTTCACATCCTTGCGAACACGGCAATGGCTGGGAGTAAGACTAGCAAGCCTTAGTGTACCGCCTGTCGCGCCATCATTGACACCTCGTCCTCTTGAATTGACACAAAGGCCCGCATACTATCCAGATCTTGTAACAGGCCTGATGCTCATCCACTCTCTTGTTGTGTCACTATCCAGACTTCGACCACGCGACATGAGTTCTTTAGCAAGCAAATGATGCAAAGCACAGCACGACTGCGATTCTGCTTATGAACTCTAATTCCCGGAGGCAGCATCCCTCAAACCTTGTTCACCCTCCTCTTGGCCCTGGTTGGCCAAAACCGCGGTCCAGGGACATGGTCAGAGGATATCGCGCCCCCGGATCTCCTTTTGAGCAGATGAGAAGTTATTACCAAGGCCGTTCACTTTGTCGACTCCTGATTGAGACCTTTCGCAACTCCAAACTGTCCTTTGTCCCAACACAATCGCCGTCTTATTTCAGGGGTCGAAGCCGAAAAAGTCACGGCTGTCGTCAGATCGCACGGCCCAAGTTCCTCCCTGGTAGGCGTCAGCGGTGCATGAACTCTACAGTAGGACCTCTCCTCCCGCGACCGGCTCAGGCTTTCGATAGACGTGTCGGCTTGCTTCGGTCTTTTGAGCCAGATGAGCCTTTCACGACTTATTGGCCTCTTCTAACGCAGTAGCCGGTCAGTATCGCACTCAAAAAATGCGAGACAAAGGTGCGACCCAAGCCCGTGGTTCCAAGCGTTCTGGGGTTGGCGCCGGTGGCTTTTGACACGTGAAGCTACTCTTGAGTTCGACATGTAGATTGTTGGTGGATCTTCTCCAACACCACATCGCATCACCACAACACACATGCTGTCTGAGGCGGTCATGAAGGCGCATATGCCAGATCGCCAGGCAGCACAACATCAGCCTATCGTAAATATTGTCACTCTTTCTAGCGTACTATATCTGCCATCTTTCTATGGGTAGACTGTACTCCTGAGATGGGGCGCAATCTAGTGCACTCTAAACGGATGCAATCCTGCATCTGACGAATATGCGCGGCTCATCAGCTTCAAGAACTTCACTCTATCACAGCATCAAGGATGATAAAGAAGAGCCTGAAGCACACGGGAAGGCTGTGCCTTGATTGCTGCGGTACAGATGTCAGCCCCATGGGATCCGCTTCAAGCGAGCTATCGTGGCCAGCAGAGCTTCAACCATAGACATCTTGACACAAAGTAACAATCTGTGTGAGCGGTGCAGGATTCGGTATCGGAGATATCCAGGAGCGCCTTGTTCTGTGAGTACAGATCCGATTGTTGGTTCAAGACACCACAGGCAAACATCTCGGCCAGCGCATCTTCGGCTGATCTCTGACACCATTGGTCGCTCGGCAGCGATGCAACTGCGGCTGGATATTGATGCGCCGGCTTGATCAAGGCGATCAAGACTACGAGATCACGTTGACATTTGGCAAGCCAATGAGATGGAGGCGCGTTTCATCAACAAAGCATTCGAAAAAGCCCTGAGGCAGTTCACTATGAGCAGGCCATGTGGCTTGACACGGTATACAATGTACACAATAGGTACTCGAGGTCAAACAGGATGCTTGGTATTGCATTGATCGTCGGAACTCTCTCCGTAACCGAGGGCTATCAATTATCGATCAAGAACCGGCATAAGGGGAACATAAGTATGGAGATGGGTAACGTTCATAATGCGTGAAAGGCTCTACTTTGTGCGGTCTGGCAGTCTTTTGATAGTTAGTCTTCATGTCTTTGGTTGTCAGATACAATCATTGATGCCGTACCTACTCTTTCGACTCTGATTCTTTGGAATCCTTCGAATCCTCGGCGGATGATGCAGGTGCCTGGAGAGTAACTTCCAGAATGTCCTTTCCTCCGTGCAGACTGATCAGGGATAGTACAGCCTTACAGTTCTCTCCAGTAAGAACAGTGGCTTTGGGGAAGAGCTTGCTATCCCTTCCTTCGGCTGCCCAGCGCACCTTGATCTCGGTCACCTTCTCGGCCTCTTTGCTCTTCTTGTATTTGGCCAGAGCCTCGGCGCAGTTGGTTGAGTTGGCAGCCAGATCCTGGATGCGATCGCTCAGATTCTTGATGCCGATTCCAGCGTTGATGAGTATGACCTCGTGCCTGGAGGACGAGTTGCCGATGGTGAAGACGACGGGAAATTCTTGTGCCATGGTGTGAGTGCGTTAGGAGAAATGTGGATAGAGTAGATATTGGTTTGCAAAAGAGTCTGAAGAAACAAAAGGAAAGACAAGAAACTTATGCTGGTTGGTTGGTTGTTCGCGCATTCCATCCCTGTAGCACCACTGACGTATTAAAGCATGCTGAGCCTGCTTTTCTGCATATCAGGTCGGTTCCACTTCCACTTTCTCCACGCGGCCTCTCATAGAAGCTTCTTTGACATTTCTGCTGATCAACTACTATCTCAAGACGTCGCTGTGTAATCGAGAAGAAGATCTGAAGGGATCGGTGGCGTATTGAAATACCTTACCTTTGTCTAGAGTAGCCTCGCAAATACTGCAGTTTTCTGAGAATCCGAGGAGGAGTAGAACAGTCTTGACTATTGTACCTCGTGGAGAGCGACAACATTTAAAATATACAACATCAGCATTTGTTAGAATAGATTTCTGAACCCAAGTCCGAGATGGTCTCATGCTCCAAAGGTGAATACAGGGAGAGGGTTGGAATTGCATGTGAAAGTCCGGGTTGAACCCTTGAGCTTGGTTAGCTACAACGGCGCCAAGCGGACTGACGAGATGGAGGCCATGCAAGATGGTCGTACAAACATATCGACCTGCACATCTTCGCCAACCCCGAGTATTCGAGATTGGCGCTGAATCTTTGCGAGAGGAAATCCACATCATTCACATTCTTCACCGCGCAATTGCCAATTCCCGCCGTGTCAGTTTCGACAGCGGAGCCGAACCCACATTCCGACAATCAACATGGACCGAAGCCTGGATGAGATCCTCGAGGAGCGCCAGGTTTGTCCAAAGCAGCCTTCGCATGGCAATAACCATCTAACGGATGGCAGAACACCCGTGGCGGACGCCGTGGAGGACGTGGCCGTCCTGACCGCGATGGTGGCCGTGGACCCCGACGAGACTACGAACGCGAACGCGACTTTCCCAGAGACGGCGTAAAAAAGGTGCGCGCCATGCTCAAGAAGAGAGGATGCATCGACTTGGACTAACCTTCTGGCTGTGCAGGTTCTCCTTCCTTCCTCGTGCTTCAGTCAATAGGACGACATCCATCAACATGCGTCGACAAACACCAACCACTTGGCTCGATCCGCTGACCGTAATCTGTATCAGTCATTCCCCAGAGAAGATGCGAGAAACATTGACCGGTGAGTCTATGCTTCCAAAACATGTGCTGTACATAATGCTGATCCGCCCTGCAGCGACTGGGTCCACGATAAGTTTGAAGACGATGACTGTTAGTTTTGCTCATCATGGCACACTCGGCCCCATTCTGATCCTTGGACAGCCCGTCGCCCTACAAGAGGCTCGCGCAACGATCGCTACGACAGAGAACCTGCAAGAGATGCGTACGTACCATACTCTCCAGACCGCGCGATTCCCAAATCTAATCAAATCCACAGCTCCGGCTCTACCAGCATCCGCGTGGAAAACATCCACTACGATATCCAGGAACCAGACCTGAAAGTACGTTCATTTCTCTCATTCGCGTCCTCTGCGCCTCCATATTGACCATCCCTTCACAGGAGCTATTCGAGAGCATCGGACCCGTCGAATCTTTACGCCTACTCTACGACCGCCACGACCGCTCGCAAGGTGTTGCTTATGTTGTCTACCCCAGCGCAAGTCTCGCCGATCGCGCCTTCCGTCAATTCGATGGCCAGAATGCTATGGGCCAACCCATCTACTTGACCATCCAACAACAATCCGCCGCGCGCCCCGCCCGCAACCCCTTTGACAATGTCGAAAAGCCTGCCCGCAGCTTGTTCGATCGCATCGACAACCGTCGCAGTGCTAGTCCCGACTCGCGCAACGTCGATCGCTATGTTCCCCCTGGCGGCAGAGACCGTCGCAGCTCGCGCAGTCCTCCTCGTCGTGGAGGCCGCGGCGCTCCTCGTGAGGCTGGACGTCGTCCTGGTGCTCGTCGCGAGAACACTGATCGTCGCGAAAACGGTGGTCGCGAGCGTGGTGACAGACGTGGTCCTGGACCCAAGGAGAACGATGGGAGACCCACAGTAAAGGGACGTCCCAAAAAGACTGCCGAAGAGCTCGATGCTGAGATGGACGATTACTGGGGTGGAGGCTCAGCTGCCAACGAAGGCAGTGCTGTTGCATCGGGTCAAAATGAGCCTGGTCGCGAGCCCCAGGTTTCCACCATTGCTGGAGGAGAGAACAACAACATGGGCACAACATCCACGGCCACTGACGATGACATTGACCTCATGGTCGAGTAAGAGACCGTTCGAGGTCATGACACAAATGCCTCTCCCCTCGTTCAACTAGGCATGTTTTATGCAAAGATGGCTCAAAAACAAAAAGATTGGAAAAGGATCTGGAGTACAGCTTGTATATTTAGGTTTCATGTCAATCACTTCGGAATCGTACAACGAGACCCAGACACCAACAAAACGAAGGTTCAATTGATCCTTCTCTAGTTGATTCTCTGCACTTCTTGTATGCAATCTATACAATTGCTCATTTTTCCTGCGTGTCCTTGGAATAATACCTGCTTTTCTCCGTCTAGTGATTGATCGCCAGAGACCTCGTATCTCAGGCGCGAGCAGTGTCTCTGAGACTCCCTACCTTGCCTGTTTCGAGTGGACTTAACAAGCAGCGTCTTCGGGCAGATCGTCATCCGTCTCCCTCTCTTGACGGTATGTGCGCAAGGCATGGCGGTCATCGCGGGATTGATGGCGTCTTTCGGAGGATTGTGTAGTCTCGTCGTGTCCGACATCCTTCTTGTTCGGGCTCTTCTACTTCCACAGACCGTAGGACTCGGTGGTGGCTTTCCACAATTTGATTGTGCCGTCTTCGCTGCCTGTAGCGTAGAGTTTGCCATCAGGGGAGAATGCGCTGGTCCATACGGGACCGTGGTGACCCTTGCGTGTTTCTGTTCTTGCTGTCAGCTTTTGAGCATACATGATAGGCTTCGGGGAATCGCATACCAATCTCAGCGCCAGAGTCGAGATCCCACACCCGTACGAAGGTATCTCTAGCACTTCCAGTGACGAAACGACGCTGGCTTCCACAAACAGCCACACTAGCAATCTCCTGGTCCAAAGTCTTGGAGTCGAGCAAAACACCAGGACGAGCACCATCGAAGAAGTAAACACTCTTTCCAGCAGCAACACTCAACGTGCCATTTGCCGATCCGTCCAGAATGCTAGAGTTGAGTTCGCAAGACCCGATCGTGCCCTCGACCTCGTGTGTCGCAATCGCCGAGCGCGATCGCAGGTCCCACCAACGCAACTTCTTGTCGTCGCATGCTGTGGTCAAGATGTTCGGGTTCGCGGCTGACCACACGATGCTCTTGATTGTTTGACCGTGCTCACCGGCACCGACTTCGTAACATTCGTCGCCGGAGGAAGCACCATTTGAGACTCCTGCGCGAGTCAAGTCCCAGATACGCAGCTTCTTCTCCATGCCACCAGTGGCCAGACTGGTGGGGCGGTCCTGAAGGGCAGGGAAAGCGACAGCGCGGACAATGTGGTTGTGCTGCAGAGTGTGCAGTTGCTCGCCGGTAAAGGTGTCCCAGACCTTTGCGCTGAAGTCTGCTGAGCCGGTTGCTGCGAGGGAGCCATCGGCTGAGACACGAGCAGACCAGACTGCACCCTTGTGGCCGACGAAGGTGCCGATCCAGTCGCCGGTCAGGCCGTCACGAAGCATGGGATTGTTGTCTTTACATGCTGAGATGAGGTAGTATTGCGGTTGCGAAGAGGACGCGGAGGCTGGGCTCAGAGCGGAGAAAGAGATGTGGGTAATGGGGCGAGAATGGCCGTGGCAGGTCAGAGGCACTACTTTGCTGGTTTCTAGATGGCTCGGCGGTTAGTTGCTGCGGGAGAGGCAGGACTGGTGCTGGACGCAGTACCTGTAGCCATTGATGCGATTCTGTAGGGTATAAAGTATTGGAAGAAGTGGAGATATCAGACGCGTGATAGCGAGTGTTCAATCGAGGAAGTGAAGTAAGGTAGGTAAGTCAGAAGTAGGCAATTCGAGGCAGTCCTTGTAGAAGATTTGAAACAGCGAGCGGTTTGAAGAAAGGGTATATTAGTCTAATCAAAAGACAGCGTATAGACGATGGAAGCCGGCAGCAACAAGGGATATCAGACGAAGTGAAAGAGGAAAAGACTCAAAGGTGTTTTTGCAAAGGGAGAGGTGGTCAAGGGTGATGATCTTCTTGCTGATGCAGGGCAACTCTGGACCGCGGGGTTGACACGAGTGTTCGAAGTCCAAGAACGTTTTGGTACAGCGAATCAGAAGCACTCGAGACACTACATACCAACTCCACTAACACATCACAAAACCCAATCGAATCATGTTCTGGGCTCTTGGATCCATCTACGGCGCTACCGCCGTCGCCTTTGGTGCTTTTGGTGCTCATGGCCTTAAGAAAAGAGCAGGCATGGATGCTCAGAAGCTGGCTTCATGGAACACGGCTGCCCACTATCAAGTCAGACAACGTTCTTTTCTTGTGACATATCTTTCAGTCAATTACTAACTTATCACAGCTTGTCCACTCTGGCATGATTCTCCTTACCGCTGCCGCTGCTCCCAAGAACAAAGTCGCCGCTGGTCTCTTCGCCGCCGGAATCACATGTTTCAGTGGCTCAATCTATTTGCTCACCCTCGACCCTCAGAGATTCAGAGCTCTTGGTCCAGTCACACCGATAGGAGGTCTCTTCCTCATCGGCGGTTGGGTTGCCCTTGCTGTCGGGTCTAGAGGTCGTATTCTCCCCAAGGCTTCATAGGCCTTGAACCTAGGCTTCATGTCCAAACTTCAAGGCAATGTTAAGCCATGAGGCTTTTTGTACATATATCTCCTCTCTTCAATTGCAATATATCCAACCACATACTGCTTGTCTCTGTAGCTGCAGTCAAATGATAGCCCTGACGTGCAGTAATGCCTTTCGAAGAGCTCTGTCTCACATACGTTCAAATAGATGGTCAGTTTACAATGTCTCGTGTAGGCTTCAGTAGGCTTCTGAAACGTTATGCTACCATCAACTTCTCGTTCGCAACAGGTACCAGTGCAAATTTGGGAATTGTTCTCACCATCAATGTCGGTTTACTGCAAGGGGGAAGACTTTTTGTCTAGATTTCTCTAAAGATGATGAAAAACTGATCGCGCGCGCAAAATCCCTTCGAATTTGCCTATTGCTACATACGAAACTCAAATGCGGCGCGCACGACGCAAAGAGAAATCGCTCGAAATATACACAGAGTCCGACCCGCTTACATGTCCTCGGAGGCGGTGGCACCGGTGATAATCTCGACCAGCTCACCGGTAATGGCAGCCTGTCTGGTACGGTTGTACAGAATCTGGAATCTGTTGATCATGTCACCGGCGTTCTTGGAGGCGTTGTCCATGGCGTTGCGGCGAGCAGACTGCTCACAGGCGTGACCCTCGGCAAGAGCCTGGGTGGTGTTAGTAAACTTGTGGTCTCACGAGCATCCGTCAGAAAGGGGGTACGTACCCAGAAGAGGGAGTTGGCCAGAGAGTATTCGCGGAGGTTACCGAGGATTGAGTCGTCAACCTCGAAGGAGGAGATGTTGGCTGACGATGAAGTTAGTCAACTGGCAACATGTTTTTGATGGGTATGTCAAACGCACCAGAAGCCTTGATGGCGTCCTCGGAGAAGGCCTCAACAACGGTGGGCTCGTACTGCTGTGCGTTGAGGAACTTGTTGTAGAGAATCTTGACGCTGGAGTAGTTGCCGGGAAGCTGGGTGATCTGGTCGGCGATGGCGGAAGCATCGGCGAAGGAAGGGACGTCCTTTCCGACGTTGGCGAAGGAGAGGGCCATGTTCTTGGGGTTGGATCTGCCGAGCTGAGCCTTGCACTTCTCACCGAGGACAACAAGCTCGTAGCTCTCGGGGTTGGGGCCGTAGACTCTGCGGACGTAACGAGAAAGACCCGAGTGGATACCACCACAGAGACCCTTGTCGGAGGAGCAGACAACCAGGAGGGTCTTGCCCTCGGCCTCGAGGGGCTTAGTCTCAGCCTCCTCGAAAACCTGCTGGGAAGCCTGACCGTAGGCACGAGACGAGTTCATGGCACGCTGGGCGCGGGTGAGCTTGGTCGAGGCGACAATCTTCATGGTCTTGGTGATCTTCTCGATGTTGCGGATGGACTTGAGACGGCCCTCGATTTCACGGAGAGTAGCGAAGTTGGCGGCATTGGGGGCTTGGGGCCTACAGAGGCACAGCGGATCAGTACAATGACCATAGGTTGCGCTCGTTGGCGCATGGGTGGGCTCAAGGGAAAAGCTGTTTCGGCGTTGGGCTGGGAGGTGGACGGGCGTACCTGAGGGCGGCAACACCAGCCCTGGCGGTGGGACGAGCGGCGCGAGACAGCATTGTCAGGCTATGGGAGCGGAGAGGTAGATGAGGACGAAGTGAGATGGCGACGGCCTTCGGGATTGAACTGCGAGCTCTGCTGTCGTTGTGTCGCCCACACCCGATGTCGACTCTTGGCGTTGCTGCTCAGCGCACAGACTCTTTTCAGATCGCGCTTCGTTCTTGCCTCTCTGAGCCGGGACCGAGTTCACGTGCCTAGCTTGCACGCAGGAACGAGAGTTCTTTCCTCTCCTTCACTTTTTGTCTAGGTTCCATCTCAAATCCCTTTCTACCCTATCTCTCTCGCCCGCCGTCAGGTCCACCTGTGCCACTCTCTCCATCTCAGTCCGCCAATCCAAACTTTTCAGCATTTTACTTCCGCGTTTCCGCGTCTCTCTCAGCTCATACTTTTCTTGGAGTACCCACACGCGTCTTTGCTGTGTCCAACCGTCTAGGCTACAGACATTCAGTACTTCGCGTTTCCTGAAGCTTCAGCTCTCCAATCGTTTACCATATACTACCGCTCGCAAACCTTGGCCTTTCATTCCAGCTATGTCGGACTCGGAGGATGATAAGCCTTTGATCAAGGGTGAGTCTATGCAGCTACCCGTCTGAATTGTTTGCCTTGCGATTTCGTCTCTATTGGACTCGCCTCAATTACATCTTAGCTCTCACCTTCAGCTTTGGTCTTGACTTTGAGCAATTCACTTCAACTTTCATCACTTTACGTCATACACCTCGAGGTCGTTCCTTATTGCTTTTCCTCTGCTTCCCTTATACTTCGTTCCTTCCTCGCGACATCACCATCACAGCTTGACATACTTTCTTCAATCTCTCACCTTCATCTTCTTCATACCACTTACACTTCCACAGCCAGATCCAACGAGCGTGTCAAGATGGATGACACCGATACCAGCATGACTGACTTGAACCCTGGAGTCTCGGTTCGCAACGGCCCCATCGACGACGACATGGATGTTGACGCGCCTACTACCAATGGCAACGGCATCAAGCGCAAGTCATCAATGAATGGCAAGAGTTACAAGGACGCGACCGAATCTGAGGACGAAGACGATGTTCCATTGGTGTGTCGCATCTACATCATCACGATCTTCCTGTTCTAATTCACTTTGCAGACCAAGCGCAGAAGGACATCCAAGAACAAGGCGTCTTCTGACTCGGAAGATGACCAACCTCTTGCTAAGAAGACTGGACGCAAGCCTCCGAAGGTCACCGCACAACAAATTGGCGAAGAAGACGACTCCGACATTCCTCTCACCAAGAAGCTTGCCAAGGAGAAGGCCGTCATCGAGAAGAAAGCAGAAACACAAGCCAAGGCAATTCGCGCAAAGGCCAACAAGACTGCTGTGAAGGCCGAGGACACTGATGAGAGCGACGTTCCACTCAAGAAGAAGGTTGCACCAAAGAAGAAGACCAACGGTGTCAAGAAGGAGGGATCTTCTGACGACGACAAGCCATTGAAGAAGGCTCCCGCCAAGCGTGCAGCAACAAAGTCGCAAAGCGCTACTCCTGCTGCTTCTGCAAAGAAGGGCAAGAAGGCCACAAAGGAGGAAAGTCCAGAGGAGAAGGAAGAGGACGACGAGGAGCAATACCGTTGGTGGGAGGACACTGCCAAGGGTGACGGCACCAAGAAGTGGTCTACTCTGGAACACAACGGTGTTGTCTTTCCTCCCGAGTACGAGCCTCTTCCCAAGAACGTCAAGATGCGCTACGACGGTGTACCAGTCACACTGCACCCTGAGGCTGAGGAAGTGGCCACTTTCTTCGGCGGCATGCTCAACTCCACCCACAACGTTGAGAACCCGACATTTATCAAAAACTTCTTCGGCGACTTCAAGGAATACCTCGATCGCACCGGGCATGGTACCAACGCCAAGGGAGAAAAGGTTAAGATCCTGAAGTTCGAAAAGTGCGACTTCAAGCCCATCTTTGAGCACTTCGAAGCCGAGCGCGCAAAGAAGAAGGCTATGACTACTGCGGAGAAGAAGGCAGCCAAGGCAGAGAAGGACGAAGCTGAAGCACCATTCATGTTCTGTCTCTGGGATGGTCGCAAGCAGAAGGTTGGTAACTTCCGTGTCGAACCTCCTGGTCTTTTCCGTGGACGTGGCGAGCACCCCAAGACTGGCAAAGTCAAGACCCGCGTCAAGCCTGAGCAAGTCACCATCAACATCGGCGAGGAGGCTACCGTACCCGCACCTCCGGAAGGCCACAAATGGAAGGAGGTTCGTCACGACAATGAAGGTACATGGCTCGCAATGTGGCAGGAAAACGTCAATGGCAATTACAAGTACGTCATGCTGGCAGCAAACTCCGACGTCAAGGGTCAATCGGATTTCAAGAAGTTCGAGAAGGCCAGAGAGTTGAAGAAGCATATCGACAAGATTCGCAAGGACTACCAGCGTGAGCTCAAGGATGAGCTGATGGCCAACCGTCAACGCGCAACTGCTGTCTACCTTATCGATCAATTTGCTCTCCGTGCTGGTAACGAGAAGGGTGATGACGAAGCTGATACCGTTGGTTGCTGTTCCCTGAAATTTGAGAACGTCACTCTCAAACCCCCGAACAAGGTCGTTTTCGACTTTTTGGGTAAAGACTCAATTCGCTTTTACGATGAGGTCGATGTCGACCCGCAGGTTTTCAAGAACCTCAAGATCTTCAAGAAGGCGCCCAAGAAAGATGGCGACGAGATCTTCGACCGTCTCACTACCAGTGCATTGAATAAGCATTTGAGCAACTACATGCAAGGCCTGACTGCCAAGGTGTTCCGTACCTACAACGCCTCCTGGACCATGGCAAGACTTCTTCAGGACATGAAGGCAGTCGGAACTCACGCTGAGAAAGTCAAGGCATACAACGACGCCAACCGCAAAGTAGCCATTCTCTGTAATCACAAGCGTACTGTTGCCGCTGGACACGCCGCACAAATGGAGAAGGTGCAAGACAAGATTGACGCTGTCAAGTACCAGCAATACCGTGTCAAGCAGATGATGCTGGCCCTCGACTCCAAGCAGAAGAAGAAGAAGGGTGCTGATTGGTTCGCTCTTCCCGAAGGTCTTGATGAGGAGTGGATGAAGAAGCATCATGAAGATCTGGTTGAGCAGGAGCGTCAGAAGATCACCAAGAAGTTCGAGAAGGACAACGAGAAGTTGAAAGCAGACGGCGAGAAGGAGATGAAGCCTAAGGAGCTTGATGAGCGCCTTGAGGTTGCTACAGAACTTGAGAAGAAGCTCAAGAACGAACTCAAGACGAAGAAGGTCGAGCCTGAAGGCAAGGGACCTTCCGTTGAGAAGTACGAAGGCCAAATTGAGAAGCTTACAGCCAGAATCAACAACATGGAATTGCAAGCCGAGGATAGAGAGAGCAACAAGGAAGTCGCTCTCGGAACTTCCAAGATCGTAAGTTTTTGCTGTTCGATTTGATATACTTTTCTTTTCTAACATGCCGTACAGAACTACATCGACCCTCGCCTCACTGTCGTCTTCTCGAAGAAGTTCGACGTCCCCATCGAAAAGTTCTTCTCCAAGACCCTGCGCGAGAAGTTCGCCTGGGCCATTGCCTCAGTCGAAGAGGACTGGGAATTTTAAGCTCGCTCTTCGTGGTCCAACAACACAACCCAAATCTATCGACATATTGATACATTCCATCATGTTCACATTGTATCTCCAGCATAGGCTCGGCAGATATTGAAGGGGAAGCGAGAAGCGGATTCTTCAAATCTGCGCTCTGGCTGCCCAACGCCTCGATCACAACAGAGCCACACCAACTATGTGGAGCAGCATGGACACATTGAGCCTCTGGTCACTACTATTATGGCCTTCCAAGATGGCAATGGCCGTTTCCGAGCAAGATCATGCCACAGAAAGGTATTTTGCCGTCTTGCGATGCGACAATGCTGCCATGGCAACCGTGATTCATTCTTATTCAGTCCTGACCTTGCTGCAATTCAGTTTAGCACACAAGAATAAAGCTGAGCTTGATTACCCATTCTTTTGTTTCTCCTCTCCATCAATTTCCTTTTCTTGCTGTTGATCATTCGTGATGGTGTCAATCATAGTTGTGTAAGTCTCGATGCTGTCTCATATTGTGATATTTGCTCGCCTCTAGATTATATTTGAAGGTAAATCCTACTTGGCGTTTCACGGCAACAGATTACTGTTGTTGCTCTAGCTGCGCTTCGAGGTTTTCGAGCTTCAAATGGCATCGTCTGGTATGAAGAAGCTGGCCAGAGCACAATGGAGAGTTTGACAGCCAGACACTGGGAAGCAAATGATGACTGATCACAAGAGTCACTCATCTCTTTGGTATTCGTTAGACATGCTTTTCATATAAACCACACAGAATCACAATGCATCTGCTTTCCTTCTACTCCAGATACTCGACTGTTACTTTCCAAGAGTGGTTCGACTCGTAAAACAGTGCGTGTTGTTTATTCAGGATCAAAGCACTTCACAAACGTCAGGATACAATCAGTATATCTACAGCAGCAGCGATTTCTAGGTTTCTGATTTGAAGTGGCTGGCTACTGGCTACATTGTGGCTACCGAAAAAATATATCTAGTCAGACAGGGTCAGATAAGCGATCCGGTTGATAGGTGATCGAGAAGATATATCAAGAGTGTCACTTTAGCCACGAAGCGGTTTCCAAAATAATGCAGATTAGTCAGATGAAAAGGGTTCTTCATGGGTTGAACAACTAAAGTGCGATCAGTATCTCGAGAGCCAACATGGAGCGTGAGCGTGTGTGTATGCGCCAAAACATCACGATACTTGGTCAAAAGGCTGGAAAGCATTGGACGATGGGGGGTGTGGTTGGCAAATACTATTGTCCATCCATACCTGAAACTTAAGATACGCATACGAATACAGAATGAAGTGTCTTGAGCTAGATCCGAGATTCTGCTTGTTCTCTATGGACTGGGAAAGCAAACAGCGATAGATGCGAAGATAGTAAGATGATTGATGTCTGAGCATAATTGATGGTACAGATATTGAAGCCAAAAACTTGGGATAGATGCTAAAAACGCCGGGTATGTGTGTGTAGATGCTGCCTTGGATTTCTGTCTCAGAGTGTGTCTGGTGAGCAAAGATATGGTGATCCTGGGGGTTTAGTGTTGGTGATGATGACATCTAAGGCCACCACTTCATGCGTTTGTAGCTGTCGATTACGGCTTCGACTTCCTGTTTTGTCAACTTCTCGTGGGTGTATCTGGGGGAAGTATTAGCATGTGGAATTTCTAGGGAGGTGCAACGGAGATTGGCTTACTTGAACCCAACTGTTTGTTCGAACTTTGCTCCATCGAGACAGAGATCGGCTTCGCGCAGTAGCTCCTTCTCCATGAAAGGACTCAAGGGTCCAGTACCAGCGTCAATACCGGCTTTTTGTTGTAGCTCAGCCCAAGGATCAAGGGTCTCATCGTTCACATCATCTACGACGTGCTCGAGATTGAGGCGAGCAAAGGTGTTGATGAGGACGTTTTGGAAACCAGTCTCAATACCGAAAAGGGCCTTGGTGATCTCAGCCATGGTGCCTTGGCTTGTGTCGCCCTTGTCGACGATGTTGAAGACCGAGGCAGAAGACAAGGGGCCCTTCTTGGGTGTAGGAGAGGTGGGCGTAGGAGGAGCGCTGTCGGCAGCGGCACCAGTCTGTGCTTGGTTGGCTCGCCAGTCTGCAGCTGTCCAGCAGGCACGAACGACGTCGTCAACGTGAACGGTGTGTGTACGCAACTCAGGGCCCCATAACCATTTCAACTCTTTCTCAATGCCTTGGTATACACGAGCGAGGGCCAATTGAGTTCCCATCCATTGACCGGAATATGGGCCGTAGACATTGGGCAGTCTGAGGACAACGAGTGGCAGGTTTGGGATCTTGCTCAAGTCTTCTTCGGCTTGTAACTTCCATTTTGCTTGCTTGAGCGAGGGCTTGAGTTTGTCGGTTTCCTTGCGCGGCGGATCGCGTTTGCTGTCGTAGACAGTGCCTGTCGAGAGCTCAACGTACGCCTTGACGCCGCGACGGGCAGCTTCTTGGGCAACGTTGAGCGATAACTCGTAGGATCGTAGCTTGTAGACCTCGTCGTCCTGGGAATGACGGGTCTCGCCGCCGCAGTTGAAGACGTAGTCGAAGCGCTGGCCGTCGGGCAGGTCGAAGACGCGGCTCAACGATGGCGGTCGCGAGGCATCAGCCTGCATGAAGTTCTCGCTGCATGCGTCTTTGTGCTCGGGAGCCAGCGAAGCCAGCTGAGGCAGTTGCTTGTCCACTATCCGGAGTGTCGACGCAAGTGAGTTGGTATGGATGTGGTTGGTGAGGAAGCGTCCAATGTAGCCTGTCACGACCAAAGACGTTAGTAAGATGGCCAACCCTATCAATCTTATCGAGCACCTTACCAAGGCCTCCAATGATTAGGACATTTGGTTTGGTGGCGGCCGTCGACCCCGCCGTGTCACCCATCGGAGTCGCTAAAGGGGGTTTGAGGGGTCCGAGATGCGGCCAGCAAATACAAGTACGACACAAGCAATTGGATGGAAAGTCGCGAGTGTTTCAACAATCCAATTGAGGCTCAAAATCAGACTATTGGGCGAGAGGTGGCCGCTACAACTGGTTCCAACGGTCCGGTAGAGTTTGGTGATGGAAGGATGGAAGAAGAAAAAAAGAGATCAATCGTGGAGGTGAGAGATGCTATCTGATCGCTACACATTGTTCCTCCTCGAAAGGGCCCGGCCAACCGACCGACCACAGGCCACCATGTGGATACAGCCTTAAAGGCTCAATCACCTTCATCAAAGTCCTTGGAAGAATTCGACTTCTGCCACCACGCAATTGCCGGAGAATCTTGACCTCTTTGCTAGAGACATGCAATGTGGGAGAGAACCCTACATTAACAACATTGTACTGATCCACCGTCCAACCCCGTCAGCTCCTATGTGTCCTCTCTTCTCGGACCTGGCGTCCTTTCATAATCTTATAGTAGCCTCAGCTCCTCAAGCTGAGGCACGCTCGGGCCCGAGACGATTCAGTTTTTGGTTTGCGGGTAATCTGCTACCGAACCAGATATTGTGATCTTCCACCAAGATTGACTTTGTCTCGCTCTGCTCTTGCACTTCCTTGACTCGAAAACGATCGCCGACGGCCAGCTGTTCTTACTTACTGCTTCGGCTCTATGCGGCTCTGCCAGATTTCTAGAAAAAGGAGCAACATGGTACTCGTAGTTGTGCTCTGTTCTGGTTATGCGGTAGACCAATTCTACTTGGCCATCGCAAAGCATAGTCATCTCGAAGTGAAAACCCGTCATTGAAAGTTTGAAACCAATGTCTTTTCAGATTTCTAGTGTCGACTGAGGAGATTTGCGTTCAGTATATTGGGTGATACCTAGCATCATGAAGTCTCAAAGAGGTGTGATTTGGTCTTTAGAATTGTATGTTCATAGCCAGGTGATTCCTGGCTGGGTTGATGTATTTAAAGCTAAAGCTATGTAGGTGTTTCCAAGCAAAGGTGTATACAGCAAAGCGATATGGAAGCTTCCACAGATATTTACGAGGCCCATCCCTAAGATCAGGCCGCATTCTCTCTTTTGATACCCGTAAGCTTGTTTACTGTATGAGCTCTTTGCAAGACAGACAGTGTACTGGCTCCTTGGCCTCATCACCGGTCTTCTTGTTAGTCACTAGCATCTCAGGGGCTGCAGATTCAGGTACCACCAACTCTGCCTTGGTGTTCTCGTCTTCCTCACAGGCGCCGTTATCGTCTGCGGCGGTTTTGGTACCGCTCGTTTTGCCGACAGATTTCCGTGCTTGTTTTCTGCCTTTCGTTCCTGGTTCGGCCTTGATTCCCTGTTCTTGTTGTTTACGTTGAACAACATCTTTGGCTAGACAGGAGGCGTGGAGCCAGATCCCACAAGCTTGGTTGCTACACTTGACGATGAGATGATCCGGATTGTGTGGTTGTTTGCATTCACATATCAGGCGCAGTGGCTTCAGAAGAAAGTTAGTACACTCATAGTGTGAACCACATATGTTACTTACCGATAAGACCTTCGTGTCGTAATTGTACGTCTGTCTCCAGAAATACTCGCCGGGACCTGGCATCTCTGCATCATCATTTGACTCGTCCCAATGTACCACCTTCAATGGTCCGTTCACGGTCAATGCATCAATAACGTCCATCTTGTTGCCAGGTACGAGTTCAAAGCGACCATGATATGGTGGCATGGTGCGCGCTTCCTTGGGTAGCTCCTCAGGATTCTCCAGCCATGTGCACCGAAGAAAGACATGGTGTTCGTCAGCAGCTCGAACCTGTGGTGGTGTCCGCATTAGGAAAGTGCTACAACAATATTCAAGTGACTTACTTCGTGGACTTGAGCCTTCCAATCCGGACCAGAGTCGTTACCCGGCTTTACTAGCACGCAATCTCCACAAGAATGAGTCTGGTTTCCTACTGTGCTAGGCAGGGTCAGTTCAGAACCCGTGAATTTTTCGACATGAAGCATACAATTTCTTGTACTTGGTCATTTGGGACCATTTTTCCATCGGCTTGACGGCCCAGCGAGCCTCCAAATAGATCCTGTCACCCAGGATCAGGGGTTTTTCAGTGCTATCTGATGACTTCTTTGCGCCATGGCCTTTAGCGGGGACGACGACATTGAAGATGGGACCATCCTTCTTGTCTGCCTGGTCCAACCAATGCACGAGCTTCTCCTTCTCCTTTTCTGTCATGCGAGGTTGAGCTGGAGATTGTGACTCCGATGATATGTTGTCTGTTAAATTTCTTCGCTTGACCGAAGAGGGCTCGCTGAGCGTGGAGTCGCGTTTCCGAGGCATGCTGATCTAACAGGCGTCTAGCGATGCTTGCGCATAACACAGGTATGAAGGCTGTCACTAGTAAAGGGTATAGAACAGAATAATGCGACAAATAACAATGCGATTGTCGCGTGCGCGAAAGAAGACGCGCTCGGCGTTAAGCGCGTCATCGGAAGGCTCAGGAATACCTACCTATCGAGATTGGTTTTTCACACTCAGGATTGGAAGGCGCGATGCGTGCTCCGAATTGCCTTTCATGCATCTTCAACCTTTTGAACCAGTGTGTAATTTCGTATGGCTTTCTAGGGATACGCAAGACACGTATCTCTCTGCTTGCGGCTCCTTCGAGACTGCCAGCTCGATTTGTCCATCGAAGTGAACAGATCGCCGTCAAAGGACGGCCAAGGAGTGAGCATCAGGGCATCGGACATGCTAGTGTGCACATCCCGCCTATGCTTATTTCACGATGGTCAATAACAACAACAACGTATTTATCTCCATCCAAGACCTTTCGATAGTCGGTGGATAAGAATTTGTCTACAATTTAACCCTGCCTCGTGCCTTGCATCTCGTTTGCGACCGATGATTAGCCCCCTATTTGCGAGCATCGATGTCTGAGCAGTCGCCCTCCAAAAACAATCGATTCCACAACAGCCGCGAGGCCCTCATAAGAGTGGCTGCGTTATTGGGCCAAGCGAACGGATCGGGGTTGTAGCTGTTTCCGAGCTTTCCAAGGCCCGTTTTAGCTCATCAGCTGCAGGTCAAGACGGGCGCAGCTGGACGCATGTGCTGGGCTGGCAAGCAAGCAAGCAAGATTGGATGGGTCCGCGGCATCATGGATCATGCTGAGTGTCATTCGTGCCGCCCTTTGACTTCTGAGGGCGTCTAGTGAGCCACCGATCAGAGAGCGAGTCGGAAGTTGGGGGATCTGCTTTGGAAGCCACGTCAAATTCAAAGTCCGCTTCCTTCTCCACGACTTTTTGTTGCGTCTGCGTCGTCATCGAACGGTTTGATCCAGTGGATGCTGCCAAGGCGTGGAATATAGGAACTAACAAGATCCAAATATCCACCTTCTACCCACCTCTGCCCTGTTGTCGTTCTCTCCAGATTTCTTGTCAAGACCAGTCGTTTCCCAGCCCAGCTTAGACACTCTCTGCCATTTCCGCAAGACCAGGTTCGACCTGACAAGTACCACTCGTTGTGTCGCATGCGCGGATCCGCCTGCAGCCGGTATCCGTCTTGAAAGTCCCAGTCCCTTGCAGGCCCCCATCAACTTCTGGTGTCACTGAACAGTAGCCGACTGCATTCCAAGCCTGCCTTACACAATGCCTCGCTCCCGAGTAATGTCGTTCATGTCCCAATGGGGCGCTCCTTCGAGGAGTTTCACACCAGAGCCCAAGCCTCAGATGTCAGAGGACCCTTTCAACAGCAACCCTGCCAGACCACCAAAGATCGATACCTCCTTTGCCTCTGCTACGAACAAGGTCGTCGATGCGTCGAACTCGCCTTCGCCGAGCACCCAGCAGCGTTTCCGCTCAGATTCTCGTTCGGAACGCACGTCACGACCCATGTCCATGGTCTACACCTACCAGCCGCCCATCATGGATCTCGCTCAAGACACGCTGCCAGAACTCCAGCCAATCTTTACTTTTCTCAACAGCCATTCCAACAAGCTGTATCAAGAGGGCTATTTCCTGAAGTTGCACGACTTAGACTCCCGTAAGTAGTCTCAACGAAAACTGCTTGTCAACCATTAACTGACTTTCTTACAGGAGGACGCCCAAGCGTGGACAGAGCATGGACAGAGTGCTTCGCTCAGCTGGTCGGCACAGTACTTTCATTATGGGATGCTGCTGCACTGGATGCTGCCGGTGAAGATGGCGAGGTCCTGCCCACATTCATCAACGTCAGCGATGCATCGATTAAGATGGTAAGCAAAAATCACGACTTGTTCAAGCAACGTTAGTGACTAACACTCTAACAGATCGAATCACTCCCAATGAACGGATCTGCAGGAGGTCAACTCCAAAACGTCTTGAGCATCTCCACCGCAGCAAACAACCGCTACCTCCTCCATTTCAATTCCCTCAACTCCCTCACACAGTGGACCGCTGGCTTCAGACTTGCCATGTATGAGCACGCAACATTACAAGAAGCTTACACTGGCTCCCTTATTGCTGGAAAGGGCAAGATGCTGAACAATATCCGCACAATCATGGAAAGAAGCAAGTTCAGAACAGAAGACTGGGCTCGTGTCCGCTTCGGAGCAGGCACACCTTGGAGACGCTGCTGGTGTATCATCTCGCCTCCAGATGAGAAGGAGTGGGCAAAGTATCAAAAGGCGCTGAAGAAGCGTGACACATACGACCGCAAGGTTGAGGTACCCAAGGGCGACATCAAGTTCTACGAAACCAAACGGGTCACAAAGAAGACACGACCCATTGCTACCATCAAGGACGCATTCGCTGCGTACGCCATTTACCCTCAGTCGAAGCCACTCATCGACCAATCTACGCTTATCAAACTCGAAGGCCAAATCACTATTCACGGCGCAAAAGACACAACAGCCGAAGGCTTCCTCTTTGTCATGCCGGAGGTGCATCCAGCAGTCAGTGGGTTCGAGATGATGCTTCGTTGGTTGTTCCCTGTGTGGGATGTTTTCGCTCTTTACGGCCGCCCCAATCGTCTGATTGCCGACTCTCTTGACCAGCGCGGTTTGATGTTTGCCATGCCTCGCGATCGAAGATATGGTTATTTGGATATCTTAGACGTATCTGGCTTGATCCACACCAAGGGCAGTCAAACATGGTCCGAACAAGACTGGAGACGAGAGATGAAGAAGTTGACATCGCATCGCATGAACGCTGCCGACGACACACCCCCACAGGCAAGAGGAAGACGCAACACGCTGGGCCTGGCAAGCAGGACAAGCCTCAATCACGGAACGGTCCGCTTTGGCAATGACAGCTCCGAGAATTCGTCGCCATCACCGGGCAGAGGGTCTCCGGGACCGGGAGAAGGTTCGATCCAATTTGCTCCTCCGCGCCGGGTTGAAACGACGCCCATGACTATGGGTAGCCCGGGTCGCGGGCACAATCGTTCAGCCTCCGACGCGCTCGGATACAAGCGGTTTCAGACAGAGAACCGTTCGCGTCTCTCTTACGAGGCGACCAGCATGCACGACATGGCGCCCGAGCCACCTGCTCACGGCGGGATTCTGTCCGAGAAGAAGATTCCCACAGTGCTCGAGCGAGTGCCTTCAGAAGAGACGCCGTACACGTACGAACAAGAAGGACGTCTTGAGCCGGCCTTTGAGGAGCTAAAAATACGCTCTGGCTCCCCTCCAACGGTCCCTGTGGCGTCGCCCCCGAAACTCATGCACGGGCCCAACGCTAGGCCCACTAACCTCAACCTGACACCTGAATTACGAAGGGCCAACTCGGCCATGGATGCGGCGACGCTGCAACAGCTCGCAGAGGCCACCGGTGCCACGCCATACAACGAAAAGGAGCAATTCGACTTTGCCAATGCACGAGAGGTAGCTAGTGTCACCAACGGGACTCAAAGATCGCTCGCTGACCCCTCGTTCCGCAATGAAGAGGTAAACCTCGCTCCAGGAACAATACATCAAGCTGCCCACCGCCTACCCCCCATCCCTGCATCTCCGTACAACCGTCCTGCACAACCCGCTGCAGCTGCAGCTCCCGCCATGTATAGACAAGACGCACCTCCTCCTGTGCCGCAACACACCAACCATCCATCAGCTGTTCCCGCACGAAGCCTTGCAAGTCCACCTCCATTAGCTATGGCTGCATCAATCAGCAGAAAGCCTGTCCCGAACGGTAATCAAGCTCCTGGATACACAAGTCCTCCTCCTCCTCAGAGCCCTACTCTCTCTCGAACATCAAGCAATGCGAGTCTACAGAATGAGCTCATGCAGCAAGCTATGCTTGAGCAGATGCTTCAGCAATCACCAGAGACACTCAACAGGGTCGTGAGTCCTCCTGTCAGTATTCCTGACGATGACTCGGTCGATTATTCGAGCGTCAAGAGCATGTCACCGCCAAAGAGGAAGCCGCTTGAAAGGAGCCGGACGGGTCGCCTCAAGACTGTTGGCAATCCCGAATACGAGCCTCAGACACGAAGCCGCTTTGACGCCGAATCCGGGCTGCCCATCAATTTCGGCCCTACATTGACCTACAAGCCGAACGCTCGACCCTCTACAGGTGGTAGCATGCCCGCTGTCGAAAACCAAGAAGACCCCGACCTGCTTCAACGTCCTTCCTCACGCCTCACACAAATGGACAGTAAGAGAAACTCCCTCCTCGACTCTCGTAGAACACCGAACGACGACATGAATCAGGACAAGCGTAGGAGCGTTGCCTGGCAACCAGCAGCTGCTCCTGGCGAATCTATCGATCAAGGTCTTACCGCTGAACAATGGGTTCAATACCGTGCCTCTCTCGCTGCCGCTCCATTGACCCAGTCGCGAGCCACTCCAGTCTTTGGGCACGCTAGAGACCACTCAAACGTCAACCGTACCTCCAAGACGCCACCGTTCAGTCGTCCGGCATCTGGTCTTAGCCGTACAATGTCTGGAGATTGGACACAGCAGCTCAACCGCATGTCGCTCAACCGCACGCCCTCCGGTGATTGGGGCCAGCATGCAAGCCGCATGTCCCTCAGCAAGACCCCACCACCTCTCAGTAGAACTCCTTCTGGAGATTGGAGCAAGCAGGCTCCGTCTCGTCCACACTCTCGCAACGCCGGTGCTTTCTTGAATCCTCCTAGTCCTGGGAGAACCTTGCAGCTTCAAGGCTCGTCGCTGTCTGCTCACGAGCAGATGCAGGTTGCTCGCATGACAGGTACCTCGATGATCAATCTGAGTGATAGAGATAAGCGTAAGGACCTCAACGAATTGGACGCTCCAGGCTTGGTTGGTGCTATGGCAGTTCGTGAACGCCAGCGAAACATTAAAAGAGAAGGTCTTCGAAACAACGCAGTGCAGCAAGCGATTGCGGCACGTCAGCAACAACAATTGCAAAATGAATTCGATGCTCAAATGAGAGCACAGGTCGAGGCTCAGGAGTATGCTCAGCAGCAGGCCGAGCTTCATGCTCAACACATAGCCCACCAGCAAGCACAGCACTACGCACAACAATACGCTCAGCAACAGGCTCAACAGGCTCAGTTACAGCAGCAAATGGCTCATCAGCAAGCACAGCAATATCAGATGCAATTGCAAATGCAGCAGCAGCAGCAAGCCAACTACCCGTATGCAAGTGGGCCAGGCACAGCTCAACAACGATCCTCGCAGTATTTGGGACACATGAGTCAGCACGGAGGATGGAGCAATGCAGGCTCACCTCAGCCTCAACCAGGTTATGCGCAGTCATACTTTGGCCAAGGTGACGGACAGCATAGACAACAGCGAAGATATTAGCATCAAATTTAAGGTATAGCATGGAAGGTTAGTCAGGTGTGTCGGTTCATTGATTAGGAATAGCATAGTTAGTGGAGTTTTGTACATGTTCATGAAAAGTCCTCGAAATTACTTTGAATGTTAAATGTCGGTCCCCCCGTCTGAAAGCATCATTGTGTCTGCTTTGTGTGTTGGAAATTGGAAGTTAGAGCAAGTGGTTGCCAGCCTGCTACTCTAGTGGAACTGCATCACAATAGTCGATACTGGAAAGACACATCCACACATCGTTTCGGATCATCCAACATTCCTTTGCATCATGGAAGTGGCTTGTTGTAAGACTTTTGCCGTTCAATAGCCCACTTTGCGTAAACTGACCGCGATGAGTAGCGACGAAGAAGATGCAGATATCACAGACAGGGTGAGACCAACAGCAGCCGACATGGTCTGTGCAAAAGACATCTCCGCATTCTAAATTTTAGAGTTGCTTCTCACAAGGCTTTTCACATCGTTGATCTCTTCACAGTGTGTCGACGCACGCGACATGACCAAAGATCCCAATCATTCTCTATTAGTAATAGAATCCTAGTCCATTTCGCCCCGTGGAAGCAACATGGTCTCTCTTGTACAGGCGCCGAGTATGCCGCCCACCCTTCCGCAAAAGAGTCTGAAAAGAGACGCCTCGCATCTGTCGTCACCAGCACCAGAGTCCAGCCAGAGCAAGAAACTGCGAGTGGCCTTTGACGACCGGGTCGACGTCCGAATCATGGACGACTGGACGGCCAAGCCGTTGGACCTGGTCAAGGACGAAGTGAGAAGCGCGCTCGAAGGCCATCTCAGGCCTGCCGCCGACAAGGACGATGGCGCATATGAACAGCTTAGAATGGTCTTTATCAGCGCTGCGCCTTCGCGATCCCACGACAACGGCGCCGTCTCGTCCTACACCGAAGCACCCAGCACTGCACTGCTCAAGAAGTACCTGGTAGCTCTGAGTGGTCGTGTGAGCGATCTCAAGGCATGCGGCAAGCTGGTCCACGCCGTCCTGGATGTAAACTGGCTCGGCAGGGACGATGCTTTTGTAGCTCTCTATGTACGCTTCCTGGGAACTTTGGGAAGCGCTGTCCCCGGCTTTCTCAGAACAGTGCTCGACCGCATTGTGGGACACTTTGTCGAGGGTAAGCTTGCTTGCCTCTTGCTATCGTGTGCCCGTTTGCTGACACACTCTCAGTTTCATCATCCTTGGGTCGCATCCCCAACGAGCCTTATGTCCCTCGACAGCAGATGGTTGCTCGCCTCCATAACGCTCTTCGATACCTGCTACGCCTGATTCCGTCTGCCAACAGCGCCCTCGCCGAGTCCCTCCGCGGCCAGTTCCCGAATCACCGAACCGCTAGCCGTCAAGGCTACATTGCCTTCGTCAAGAACTCTCTCAAGACCATCGAGTATGCCCCTGAGCTCAAGGCTGAAATCCAAACCCTCATTACTGAACGCCTGGTCAAAATCGATGTCGAAGTACAGGAAGAGCTGGACGATCTGGAAGACGAGGTCGATGAACACCGTGTACTTGGCCTCTCTGGCCTGTCAGAAACAAAAGAGGATGCCGACGACTCAGACGATGACAGTGATGCCGACTCAGACTCGTCGAGCGAGATCAGCATGACACCTGAAGAGAACCACCTCCGTGCTCTACGAGACACTGTCGCTAAGCTCGACTCTGTCCTAGATCTCTTGTTCTCCCACTACACACCCACGTTTGCCAGCGGAAAGATGTACGAGGTCAATGATGCCTTTGAACACCTCATCTCGCAGTTCTCTACCTTCGTTCTGCCTACATATCGCTCGCGCCATACACAATTCCTCGTGTTTCACTTCGCTCAGATGTCTCAGGCTTACGCAGAACGTTTCGCCGGTGTTTTGCTTCGCCTTGCTACTGGCCGCAGCTCTGCCTCGAATGGTTCCCTGTCTGCTGCTGCATATTTGGCTAGCTTCATAGCCCGCGGCGCTCGCGTGAACAAGACCCTCATTCGGTCAATCTTTACGAGACTTGGCAATCATCTCGATACATTGCGTCGTAATTACGAGTCTGCCTGCCAAGGCCCCAACCTCAGCCGCTACGGAACGTTCTACGCAATTGCTCAGGCTATGCTCTATATCTTCTGCTTCAGGTGGCGAGACTTCATTATGACCCCCGACGATGCAGACGTCGAAGATTACGATATCTTCGAGGAGGGTGAACCCGAGTGGCTTCCTGGTATCAAGGAGTGTTTGACCCAGGCCATTTACTCCAAGCTCAACCCTCTCAAGGTTTGCGCACCTGCCATTGTCCACCAGTTCGGAGCCATCGCCAACCACCTGCGATTTATGTATGTCATCCCTCTGTTGGAGACCAACAAGCGTCTGCGCCTATCCTCATTCCGTTCTTTGGCTGCACCAGCTAGCAGAGATATGGGTGCTGCAAGAAGAGAGAACACACTCAGTCACCAGAGTGGTGAGGCTCACCATCAACTCGATGCCTTTTTCCCCTTCGATCCTTACCAGTTGCCCAAGAGCAAAAAGTGGCTGGAAGGCGATTACAGGGTGTGGAAGGGAGTGCCTGGCATGCAAGACGATGACGACGACGAAGAGGACGACAGTAGCGACGATGAAGATGAGGAAGAAGACGAATTCGGGGACATCGGCGATGATCCGGAGTACGAGAGCGAATGATCTGACTACATCATGTGGTCGGCATAGAGCTTGATGGCATGACATGATTGATTTAGCGTGGAGTTCTGGGTTTGGCATATGCATGTTGCTTTGTTATGCATGTGCTGGTCGTTGTTTTCGGCGCATTTTCAGCGTGGGTGGTCTACAAGGAGTTCTCGGCCGAGTTCAAATTCCTTCAAAAGCGCGAGATAGCACATGGACGTATTCTTGAGATCGAATGACAATACAACTTATTTTTAAGCAATCTGTATCTCAACTCATATACCGTAAATCGAACGTAAATCCTGTCCCCAACGCCTTCCACATCCTGTCTGTATTGTGTTGCTCGTTATCCATGTTTGATGGCCATATCGTCGCTTCGTCATGTTTTCCCTCTATACCAAAGTCTGTCACGCGGGTAGGCGTAAAAAAGCGCGATTATTCTCGATCAGATGGCCTTCCAGCGAGAGTGCGTCGCAGCTGTCTCCGGAGACGACCACCTCGTTCTTAAAGGTATCACGCATCTCTACAGTCCAAGAACCTCATGTCTGCTCGAGCGAGAAGAGCGAACGTGACAGCCTTTGAGCATAGGGAAGATGTAGTGTGATGGTTTTCTTCTACAAGCCCAGAGGATTGTTTGCGGTGCCCTTGCCAGCATTGCGTTGTCCGCTACCGGGAGGCAGTTTTCCGCCAGGCATCAAAGTCTTGCTGGATCCGACGCCGCTCAAGCCGAGAGGGTTTCCACCAGTAGGGACGCGAGGCCCTCCAGCACGAGCGGCATCCTTGATGTTGTTGCCATAGCCAGCAACGCCCTGGCCCCAGTATCGAGTGGTGTTGGTGATGCTGCAGACATGTCAATATAAGCCCGTGACATGGTTCAACAGACATTGTTGGGTTCTTACCTGTTGCCAATTCCACTACCAACATTGTTGACACCGCTGCCTACGCCATAGACAATGTTGCCAGCCACCTTGCCGGCGCCTGCGACATAACCTTGGACTTGCTTGCTAAGCCAGTTGTCACCCATTTTGTTGTGATGTGTGATTTTGTTTAGAGTGTGTGGAGGTGATAGTTGGGGAATGTCTTGAAGCTAAGAAGACGACAAACCAAGTTTTACACGACGGCCCAGGGATATATGTAGAGACGGCTGGGATAGATTCTAGAATCGTCAGACCAAGGTTCGTGTTTTGCTCCGCAAGTGGCTGACGGGGTATACGTCATAAGATCTGATAAGCACATCTTATCTTAGTGCCGTCCATGCCACGCTAGCGTCTCGGCTCTGGAGGCCGCTCGCCGATGGATCGTCCACTCTTTCGACAGGGCTCATCTTCAATCACATTCAGCGCGTGTTCAACCCCATTCGAAGGCCAAAACATTATCAGATACCACACTGGAGCCGGAAGACCAGACCATCGTCTATACGCAAAAATAACCAGCGATCTGTCCTACTTGGCACAGAAAGGAGTACCACGTGGGAGGCGGAATATGTATTCTGGCGCATCCGCATCGACCTGAAATATTATCAAAAACAAACTGGAACAGGAGAATACCGCCAAAAAGGACGATCTCTGGACGGTAAGATCGTGGGAGATTGAAGTTGGGCCAGAAGTGCACATCTAGCACTTTCTCGGGCAACAGCGCACTGTCTGGCCCTCTACCGAAACAACCCAGCGATCTCAGGGGCTGGACCTAGAAACGTCTGGATATGAACTCGAATCATCTGGATCCATTCTCCGCGGTCGGCGCT
>ERZ794946.164-NODE-164-length-33603-cov-4.265768_pt1 | contig 33603 bp, 34 predicted proteins | sample MGYA00433072_ERZ794946 | MGnify/ENA primary metagenome ERZ794946 (study PRJEB30137, sample SAMN04331413) | food metagenome | isolation source: Y3 must sample point D1 replicate A | place: Australia: South Australia | collected 2014 ...
AAGTTCTTGCTCACGTTCGTCCTCTCGTGTTTCTATTTCCTTGGTTGGCAGGGGATTTCTTGCTCTGCAGCTTGTCGCCCTAGATCACTATCAAAGAGGTCAAATGGCATCGTCAAGGATGACAAGAGGTGGGTTTTGATTGAGCACGTATTCGCTCTTTTCTTCCATTCACAGTTCATAAGAAGCAATGAAGACGATCCTTGAGACACATACACAAGGGAAAAGGGCCATACTGACAAAAAGAGGCATCGACCATTGGGCCAGATAGTTTCATACAAAGGAAAATAGACAGATAAGGAAAGTATATATAACCCTCGTACTTGTGGTTTCGTAATATGCAAAGAGAAAAGGAGAAAGGGGTAGCTGGCATTACCCAAAAAGAAACCAAAGGAAAAAAAAGAAAACGCCATTTAAAGCATATCCTTGATGGGAAGACTCCGTTTCCGACTCCTTTCCACGTTCGTCCAGTTTGTTCGTGATATGGATAATTTGATTCGTCACCGCTGAAGACAATTCCGCGTAGAGAAAGCGGACCAGCGATGAACGGAGAAAGACGCCGCGCTCAATCAGGATTTAATCCTTGAATAGACGCGAAAAAGGTGGATGTCGTATGTACATATTCACACCTTCGCATAGTTGGCCGTATGGCGAACGAGTCGATTGGCACCTCTGCTGAGGACTTATGCCGGAAGTTGGCTGTGCGAGACTTCTGAGGTAGCTCGCTTCACCTCCATCTCGACTTTGCACCAACATAATCCTCTTTGGTGGTCGATCTATGCATATCGCATATCTGCAATTGAGCCTTCGAATGGCGCTCCTTGTGGTGTCTGCAGACCAGATGCGGCAGCAGACCCTTGCGACATCCAGGCATTCGCTGCGCCTTGTGCCAGAGCCTGCCACTGATCGGCACGGCCTGTCTCTTTCTGACTGTAGTAGCGTAGGGCCATTTCCATTGTCTGCATCTCTGAAGTCTTGCCTACATAGTTGAAGACTTGTGTTTGGCCAGGTGGGGGCGCTGAGTATTGTCGCATGGGCGATGGAGCAATCGCCACGGGCACGATCCCGTTTTGGCCCGGGGGAAGAACGCAGCAAAGGGCCTTCTCGCCCCAGTAGGTGGTAGCTGTTGCGATTTGATCACCGAACATTACCTCCATTCCAGGAGCAAATCCGCTGCCATACACTGAGACCTCAGTGCCGCCTGATGGCGGACCTTCAGATGGCGTCACCTTGTTGATTATGGGATGCGTTCGATCCGGCTCAGACATGGCATTTGGCATCGCCGAGTTTGACATGGCAAACGGGTTCTGACGGTTTGGCATGGCGCTGGCTCCACCATGCGCCTGCTGTCTTTGGAAAGCCGCCAAGTTGGGTCCGACAAGCACTGGACTTGGTGCCCGGCTTTGGTGAGCAGAGCTGGGAGCGGAGTAAAAGGCCTGATATGCAGCACCATCCATGCTGTTTGTTCGGTTGAGTGCAGAAAACGGGAATGTAGTGGTCTCAATGGGAGTGGACGGTCCCGTGTGAAAGTGAGCGCGCGATGCTGAGTGTGGCATGGTGATATAAGACGGGTCGTTGTTGCCACTAAGGAACCCAGCACTTGTGGGTGAGAATGGCGCTTGTGCAGTGGGTTGAGCCATCTGCTGATTTTCCATTTTGGTCATGGTAAGCGTGCTAGGAATCCTTCTGTGGGCGGACGATGACTTGCGTTTCTTACTAGGACCCGCTTGACCAGCGCTGTTGGGAGAGCCTGGACGAGAGAGGTTACGTGGTGTCATTGTTCCAGGAGTTGTAGCCTGTGATGGCGGGAAATTTTGCATATGCATGTTAGAGGGCTGGTGGAAGTTTTGGGCGCCATAGCCAAGACTTTGGAGATTGCCTGTTGATTTGGACACAGACATGGCAGGCATGTGGGAGTGCAAATCGACCATCGAGTGTGAAGTAAAGGGAGCCTGGGCAGGGAATTGGCCGTCATACCACGCTTGGCCAGGCACACTCGCCATGGGGTGCGTCTTGTGGTCGTCGGTGATGAGAATCGAATCGGAGATATCCTGGGCCACGACGTTGCCTTTATTGTCTTTGATGGTGAAGATGACTTGGAAGCCATCCTTTTCGTTCTGGTGACGGCAGTAGCAAGCAATACGCATGGGTGCCACGACTTGCATCGCAGTCTCTGGTGGGTGGAAGAAGTCCGAAGCTTGGACATTGTTGTCCTTCGGTGCCGGAGACTGCTGCCAGTCTTGCCATGGCTTGTATTCATTGGTGTTGAAGACAATGACGCGTTCAGTCTCGTATTTCTCCCAATGTGCTTGCTCTTCCTCCTTCTTCAGCTTCTTGCGTGCGGCCCTCTTGCGTTCGCGATTTATGCAATTGCTGCAAATGCGCACCTCTCCACCATTTGCCGGCTTGTCGTTTTCGTCCACTTCTTCCTCGCCTGCCTTTTTGCTTGCTCCCTGGCCACGCACTTGGATGTGAGCATTGTCCTGCAGCGCTGCTCGATTCATAGCCTTCTCGCGCAGATGCGGTTGGTTCATGGCGCTGGTACACACGAGCATTGTATATAGCTCGAGCGTGTCCTCGGCCAGGTGCACTTCCTTGGCCAGCAATTTGGCCTTTGCGATGGTATGAGTCGGCAGGTGCAGCATCTTGACGCGTGGCGGCAGATAGTCCATGGTCAAGCGGATGTTGATTTGAGTCTCGACTCGAGATTTTGCTGGAATGGGAGCGATGTTCAGAGGAATGCGGTCACCTTGTGCCGTGGGCGCCTTGGGAAGCTCTGGCTTGGGAGCATTCAGGACAGGCGAGGGTGTCATGGCGAGAGCGCCGGGTGACGCGAAGGCGTGGGCATAGTCTGTGTTCCATGCCGGGTTCTGAGCAGAGTTGTTCCACATCTGGTTGGCGTTAAACATGTCTGTCCCATCAGACGAGGGCGTCGGATTGTTGAACATGGCTCCCGGGGAGGCTTCTTGGGTCTGGGATGCCTTGACAGAGGCCGGGGATGCGGTACTCGAACCAAAGAAGAAGTTTGAGGGCTCGACGGTTCCAGCCTGCTTGGCAGATTAGTACTAACTAGACCAACTATAAGCATTGAACATACCGGTGGTTCGGCCTTGATATATTGGTGCTGAGAGTAGGTACGGTCAATCAAGTCCATAGGCTGGCCACCAGGACTACTTGCAGCGCTACCAAATTGGTTGGCAAAGTCCTGCTCCAATGAGAGGTTGTGTAGGGAGTGTAGCGAAGCCATATTGGTGGTGCTACCGGCATGCGAATGCATCAGCGATCGCTGCTGCTCGAGCTTGATAGCGTCGAAGTTTCCGGGCGGAGACTCGGAAGTGGCCGAAGTGTTCTTGCGCTTTCTGCCACTCGTCTCGGAAGACGAGTCTTGTGACGAGCTTTCGGCCGAGCGCGACGAAACAAGCGATCGTGAATTGTATGGCTGGTGCGAATGCGCGTGTTGGCCGTCGTCGGTCTTGATGTGGTAGCTGGGGCTGTCGGCTTGCACGGTCGCGGCCGACATGTCGAACAGACGAGCGCTATCGAAGGGCGATTCGGCGGCGGCGCCGAGGTTATCGTAGAGATTGGAGAAGGAAGGGTCATCCCACATGGACATATCCGTGTCCTGGACGACGTGTGGGTTTGGATCTTGATCCATGACTTCTAGGTGTGGGCGGTGGTGCGAAGCGACTTCGCGGGGAGGGCGGGGGAGGGGCGTGAAGGGCGATGAACGATCGTGGGCGAGTGGGTGTTGATCTCAGCAGGAAAGGAAACGAGAGCCAGAGTCGTCAGTAGTAACAGGAGCCAGTCTGGCGTGCGCAGAGCATTGTGTATTCGAGACGTCGTTAGGTGGTCGAGGACGCGGTGTCGGTCGCTTGAGCGGGCGTGCACCGGGTGGCTGTGTGTCGCGAAGACGATCAATATGACAGCCAGCAATGTCAAGTCAAAGTCGGTCAGCCAGCAGCAGATCAGGCGCAAAGCAGGAGTGTGCAGGTCGTGTCAAGAGGAAATGGCGTCCGGCAATCTGTACGAGGCGGCAGCAGCGATGGAGAACAGACCGTCCGGAGTACGTGCGCGCGTGCGGTTGCGGTCTGCAGCTTGCAGCCTTCCTTCCTGGCTCAGTGTGGAGATCTGAACTCTTGGGAATCCTCAAACCACAGAAGCCAATTTTGCCAATATTATCTGCTTCAAGCTCGGGATTCTGTTTCGCCGCTACCTATCATCAACCAGTCTTTTTCTGCTTATATTATATCGTGAATTTGCATCTTCAGAGCTCGATACTCGACGAGTTGCACCTCGAGACTCGAGTCTTCCCACTCGTCCAACTTCTCCTCACGAAGTCGTCATGCACGCCAAGCGTCCGAGCGTTGCGCCTCCCACAGTCGACTGTCGTTCATCTGAAGAACCGCTGCAAGTCGTCGATTCGACTTTTTGTCTTGAATAACGTCTTTGCGCACTCTACTGTCTGCTGCAAAACGCGTTCACTGCTTGCTCTTGTTCGCTCGCGTGCTCTGAAATCCACACATCTGCACGCCCTGGTATTGTTCTCTGTGTGTCATCTTGATATTCGGTACATCTGCCGCATCGGTCTTCTCCGTGCCCGCATGCACAGCACTCCGAGTACCAAACTTCATTAACCCGCCATCTTATTCCAGCCCTGACTATTTGACTTCTGTTGCTCTGATCTAACAATCCACTCGAGCAAAGCCCTCGCTCGTCGTTGAAGAGCGAATTTCTCGTCAAACTCCATCTCACTATGGCTTCGGATCCAGCCATCAACGGTCTTACGGACCGAATACCGTGCCGCTGATCTGCAATCCTCCGCGGTACGAGCTCACGAGTACTTCTCACAGAGTAGCACTGCATTTGGATCACGACACCAGTCTCTTCGTAGTGATTGTTGTGACTTGTCCTCACCTCTAGTCCTGTCCATTTGGCAACCCCCACTCTTCGAGCAGCTGTTGCATGCGATACTCTGTCGCCCACCCCGTTTCCCTCTGAATGTTCTGTAGCAGGTTCAGTATACACCCTCGCATAGCATCAACTTCATCCGGCGAGTGGCCTTCTTCGGTCTGTGCCGATCTAGTGTTGGACTCGCGCATTCCTAACACCTGCCCAGCTGTATATAAAGGCTGAACGCTGTGAATTCTGGCGCTGTCGTTTGTGAGCCCCAGACCAATACTGACAATCTCCTCGGCGTGTTTCCTGCTCTGGCGCAGGATGGACGCATATGATGCGTGTCGCTGGGCCAAAGACCACGTATTGCCTTTGCTGTGCGTGCTTGAAGACTTGATATGCGTTGTGCCAGTGGATTCGTGAGGTTTGTTCAACAGCAATTGAATCTTTGCAAAGTGGAACGATTGCATCGTCGACGCGCACATGGGTCTAGCGAACCACTTTCTTGGAACTTTAGTAGCACTCCTCACGTCGTTCTAAGATGAGGACATATCAGTTTGTGGAACAAGTATGGCTCTAGGCGGCTTACATTGCTCTTGTCGGGCCATTCGGTCGCGCTGGGTCTAAAACTATGTGGCAATCCCTGTTCAAAATTTGTGTCAGTGGCTGTGGTTTGGCGTGGAGTCGGCATTTTCTTACCTCAAACCAGACATCTAATTGCTGTTCCAGGCCTTCCCAATACTCCAGGAGTGCTATCTGTCGAACTCCTAATCCCATCTCGTGAGGGAATTCATCGCCAGCAGAGATGAAATTGACCAACTTCATCATGAGCCAGATCAATGCATTTGATATCATGTCATCAGTCATTGGTTCATGTACTGCTGAATCATTGGATGGTAGGATGTAGCCGGCTTGTGAGATGTGCAAACCAGCCGAGCGCCACATGGACAGATCAGTCGTGTCTAATCTCGTGCTGGTGTTGTTGATGACTTTCCAATTTGTCAGATGCGCGAGCTCTATCAGGGTCGAAAAGTAACTCACAAGCATTCAACATCTCTTGTCGGCAGATGTTCCAGAAAACAGCACGACGGCCTTTGGTGGAAGTAGTTGATCTAGGCATAAGTATTGGACTATGGTCCGAAGCGGTAGTCGACAGAGGCATCGTACCATCCTTAGCAATGTCGAAGAGGCTTTTTGCACCATCTAGGTGTCTTGACCATTCGGTACCTGAAGCATCGAGAAACTCAAACACACAGAGTATGGCCGTCGTGGCAATCAACTCATCTGAGTCTGGTCGAGACAACACTGGGGGAGACGCTGAGTGGTGATCTACTCTCAGCTCTCCAACGGAATCTGAGGTTGTCGTGGCTAAACCCGGAGAATGCTGACCAACAGAGGCCTGTCGAGTCTCGTTCTCAAGAGCTTGTCTTAGCAGCGTGATGGCTTGATCATAATAATATCGTGCCTTGTGTGACCACTCCGCTGGAGTACGTTTCGAACCAGAGCTTTTAGGATGCTGTGCTGTGATCCTGATCCGTCCCAAGGCTTTAGCTGACAATGCGACCGATGCATACAACAGCAAAGGACTGTAAGCAGCCTTAAGAGGCACATCGACTGCAAAAAATGACCCCAGATCAAACAAATCCATCCATTCGCCTGGTCCCTCAGAGAAATAGCGTAGTAGGAAGGGCACATCCTCGTCAGTCTTCGGATCAAAGTCTGGTCCAGTATCTGGTCCAGACTCGAACAAATTCATACACGTCTCCGATAACTCAGTATCGAGTCTCGGGTCGATTGGTGGTGAGAAAGCTTCTGGTGCACCCGTTCGTCGTGAAGCGTTTTGGAAGTAATGGTCGCCTGAAGCTGCGGCAGACAGCGCCTCTAGCCCATGAGTCGAACTTGGCATGAAGGGGTAAGGATACTCGGCTGTAGCGTTCCAAGTCTGCTCCATCCGTGGTTCTGGTTCTCTAGCCTCCGGGATCGAATGAAAATGTGATGAGTCCGGATCATCGTAGGGGTTAGTTGTGTGTACAAAGGTGACTGCGTAGTATTAGCAGGTGCATCTGGTCACCTAAAGCTCATGCTGCATACGTTGACGAGGAATATCAACCCAAATACTATCCTTGCCAAAGGTTTCTTTGTAGCCATAAAAGCTTTTAAGGCCGCCATCAGCATTGCTGGTGCCGGATCCATTCATGGATGCATTCTGCTGATGTCTGAAGACCACACCTGGGCTAGGTACACATTGACGACTGGCTTTCGTACATTGTCCACATACTACAATGCAACATTTCGTCAGTTGTGTTTCTCGACGTGTGGGTAATGACGTGTCTAAGGTCTGCCGCCATGATCACACACTGCGGGGACTGGCAGAAACTGCGCGTGCAAATACGTGCGACAGACGAGAAGGGATATTCCAACATACTCGGCTTGTGCTCATCACACTTGAGCTACAATAGTGTCAGTGAAGGACGTGAAATGACAGCAGGAAAGGTTAGGATACTTTGCGATTGCGACATGTTAAGCTGAATGGAGACAAATTAGCCATTTTCGGTATACATATGACCTACTCAAGCGCGAATGCACTTACCATCCAGTTCTTGAACGCATGGTGTACTATTCAGCTCATCAACCATTGTTTAGCGCAATATGTGTTTGACGGTAGAGAAGGTTGGGAGGACGAGCAAGTGGGGAGATGGGGCTGAATCTGGGGTTGCCAGGGTCATACCGTCGACATTGTTACGAGCGAGTTCCAGAACGCGGTGACACCTTTCCAGTCGCTACAATTGACCAGAACAGTTATAACAGTTCCGATACAGATAAACAATCACAGAAGAACATGTCTGCCAAATAAAAGCCTCTATCGTGTACAGTGTAGTGCGGAAGATCAATTTTTCAATTTCAGAAAACCCTGACTCAAACCACACCCTCGCAAACAAACAATAACGAGTCACATTCGAACAAACATTCAACAGTCATGATGAAAAAGACCAAATACGGATGAGTATACAGTGACTTGTTATTTTCATAGTGCTCTGTTGGCAGTGAACCAAAACGTTCAGAGTGTGGCAGCTATTGAGTTGTGCCTTTTTGGAATGAGCCATCGTCCGTCTTACGCCCTTGTCCCCCCAAACGCCTACGCCATGTCGATCTTCAAATCAGATATCCGGTAGAGTATTGCAAAAGCGTGACAGCTACTTTGCCGTCTTGGCCTTCTTCTTGGGAGGTTCCACCTTCTTCTCAGAGTCACTACCTCCGGCGTCGGCCATTTCCTCATCGCTGTCTCCGCTACTATCGTGAGCGCTGTCATACTCTTCGGCGACATCAGATTCGGACTCGGTGTGGAAGTCTTCATCAACGGACTCATCGTCTTCGTCGGCTGAGCCACGTGCTGCAACAACCTCGTCATCCGAAGAGTCGAGGTCACCAGCCTGTAGCACAGCGGCCATCATGGCGCCTTCTTCTTCCATCTCATTCTTGGTCTTGATGCCCTTGAGCTGGAAGAAGTTCTCCAATGACTTCTGCTCCTCACGGTTGATGTTTGAGAATTGGTGCTCACCACCACCCTTGAGTGCGACCGAAATGTCAAAGGTACGGGAGGCGCTAACAGCGCCGCCCACTCGCGACATGGTAATGGCGGAGACGTTGTCAAAAGCGATGTAGGTAGCAGGCTTAGGCACGAAGAGGAAAGCGCGTTCCAGACAGAAGAGGTGGCCTTCGTTGGCTTTGACCGAACACTTGACACCAGACTGCTGGTGGTGCGAGTTGTAGTCGCGACTGGGCTGCAAGATCTTCTTGCCCGTCAAACCCAAGAAGATCTTGGAGATGACAGTGGCGATAGGTGCCTCGTATCTTGGTTGGAGCTTGTTCTTGTACTTGTTTTCGAGGTCCTCTTCCGTCATGTTCAGGTCAAGGACGATGTCCTCTTCGCGCTTGAATTGCATGACCAGGAAAGGGTAGCGAGTCTGGCCCTGACGTAGCGGAGGATCAAGACCGATACAGATGAGCTGGTGAACATCGTCGGGCTTGGGTAAGAGGAAGAACTTCTTGATGGAATCGTACTGGATTTTGTAGTCGTAAGTCTTGCCGCGAAGGCGGAGAGAACTCTCGTAGAGATCAATGTCGAAACGTCCACGGGGAGTAAGGTGCAGAATATCGAGGAAGGTAGCGAAGGTAGCGCCGGCGACTTCGCCAATTTCTGCTTTGTCCATGAGCATTTCGTAGAAGAGGTTGGCGGCGTTTTGTTGGTCGTCTTCGCCGTCGGCTTCGCTGCCGTCTTCGTCGCCCTCTTCCTTCTTCTCCTTGCGAGTTGCCGTTCCGGGAATGTAGAAGCGCATCTCAACCATTTGATCGACCGAGCCGCCTGCCTTCTTGCCTCTGCCTCTTGCACCGCCAAGGGCGCCGTTAGTCCCCGTCTCGTCGCCGTTGCCGGGCAGAGAGAATTCGACGGCGACTTCGTTTTTGCCGGCAAGGTTGGTGTTTGAGATTTCGGTGTATGGGATTTCGAAAGCAGGTTGGTTGCGGACGTTGAAAGCAAGTTCGGCCTTGCCAAAGTCGGCCTTTCCCCAGTTCCATCCACGCAGAGCATGCTCTTTCTGTTCGAGGTTGATGCTGTACCACAGCTTGAAGCACCTGGATAGACGGTCGTAGTCCTGCTGAGAATTAGCGCTTGTGTAACAGCCGAGGCAGGACGAGGAGTCGTACATCGAGCATGAAGCCGTCCAACTGAATGACACCGGAGTTTCTAGAGTAGATCTTGACTTCGAAGCCCCTTGCGGCTCTGCTCCATTGTGATGAGATGATCTCGGCTTTGTCGAGGGTGAAAGTATCGCCTGGACCCGAGGGTTTCCATCCTAGACCGGACTCGGCGAAGCGACACTTGCCAGTCTGCTTGGAGAGATCGAGGTAGATGTTGTCAAAGGTCTCCCTGTAGCGCATGCGTCAGCCTCTGCATTTGCAGCTCGGAAAGTATCGCATGCGGTGCCGATCACCACATGGGTCTTGTACTCACATGTTGAGAGATTAGGACTGGTGTGTGGCGAGGGAAGTGATGTTTGCGCCTTCTCAGAAAGACTGAGAGGAAGAAGCGGCGGTGGGCAGACGCTCAGGAACTTCGCGAGCTCTGTGGCACGGGTGAAGCAGATTCTCACTGACGAATGCAGCAAAGATGTCGTGAAAGTGTATGCAGATGGGGCGATGAGTGAAGATCGAGGCAAGCAGTTGTTGATACGGCCAGATCAGAGCTGCAAAGAGTATCGTCGCGTTTCGCGTGCGCGGTCGTCGCGCCGACTTTTGCGGGGATCAAGTGAAAGCTGCTTCTGCTTTGAACAACCCGCCTACCCTTTTCCGACCATCTGCTCTGGACCTCCCTTTACCGTCTTCCACTTGCCATGAGCATTTAGCCCAACCAATCTCGCAAGAGCCATCTACCAATGTACTCATGATCGCATCTGTCACGCTACGACAGACTGCTCGGAATGTATACAGTATAGCTTTCTTGGAAGACCAACTTAACACTTAGCACTCGATGGGACTAGGGTCATGATTGGACACACTGAGTTGCTGCAAGATTGCCTTTGCGCATATCAGTCTAAGACTGAGTGCTTTCATCTAGGAGCATATTATTGTTCAGCTGTTCTGCTCCAGAGTTTCAACTTTCTTATCTACCCTTGCAGGGTGCATCTCTCTTGGACACTGGACAGTCGCGGCTCCATATTCGTTGAACTGCTTAACCGAACCTCTGCCGACAATTGAGCCTCAACCCGACCCAGCCCTGATCAAAAGCCTCCCGTCAAGTCGTCCCATAGCCCAGGGTCGATCTTGATTTTCGACAAGTCCTCCTCATGAGCATTCATCTGATTGGAGACCTGTCAAGCCAAGATCGACCGCATCCTCTGCAGTCCGTTATCAAGCTCGGCGATCATAGCTTGCAAACCACATTAAGTTGATGCTCTGGACCCAATTCAGCACTTCTCCACATGCTTTGTCTGCCTTCACGCTCCTTCGAGCACTGTACATGTACTCATTGCATGTAGTTCCAACTCTTGTGTTTTGACAAATCCTCCGAATCCCAATGCAGTCTGCCACTGTGGACTCAGGCACCACCCGCCCCAGCACGTGTCAAACAAGCAAGTGGTGGTCTGTCAAAGTTGCAATCCCTGAGCTGACTGACCGGCTACTTCGTCCTTGTAGATGTGCTTCAAGGGGGGTGGAGCAAGTCGCAGGGGATATGAAGTGACCCGATATGCAGGAACATCAATATTCCCCCGAGTCTATTTTTGCCCGTCTCTTTGTGCAACTGCTCTGACTTGTCTGTTGTAGAGCAATGCCGTTGCGACCGTCATTGACTCCTGATCCGGGCAGTACACGACTGCAGAGTAGTCTATAAGATACTTTCATGTACTTAACAACTATGTCTCTCAAGTCTGAATCCTTCCGCCGATATTGCAAAGCCAACCTTATATTGAGGGCAAGACCAAGTACTTGTTCTCCTCATGCATGAGCCTTATGCAAGCTTCCCAAGCGAGCCAAATCCACAGCCCTCAGACTGTATTGGGAGGGAACTGCGAAGAAGCTGCCGAATGCATCCATGCATCCCGTCAGTGACACTCTCGTGTGAACAAATCATTACGAAAGCAATGTATCTGCTTTGACCATTCCGAGACGAGTTCAAGATGCAAGCGAGAGTGTGAGCGTCCATGCACCTTCGAAAGAGACCGCTCGTCTTATCATGCCATGCTGAGCAAACCAACGGCGCGCTCTGACAAGTCTAGCTCTCATGGCTAGTCATTGGCACCGGACTTGAAGATATGCCGTACCATTAGATATAGCAATTTGGCTTCTCATTCGCGTACGATTGCTGAACCTAAAAGGTTTCCTGGGGTCTTGTAACGAGATTCGCACATGGCCGTGACAAGAACGGGTTCTTTGGCATCTACTACCCTCAAAGGAGAAGATCTTCATCATTTACCAGAATGGGAAAGAGTGCCGTTCGCACGGCCCTTCCTGATGGTGGGGTTTCTCCCCGAAGAACGTGCCTAGAAACGTGCCTAGACACGAAGACGATTGGCTCGTGGCGTTAGCGACGAGCTAGTCATGGCGCCATCCGGCTTCGATTGGTTCCCAGCAGTTTGGGTACCCTGCACTTCGCGACTTGCCCTGCGAATGTGGTAAAGCTCCTTCGGTGACTCCTGCCAATGGCTGCCACGGCACTAGGACATATCCGACACCAAACGGTCGGGGAGACCTTCTGCAGACTGCCGGCGCGACAAGCCTGCTCCAGAAGGAAATTGCTGTTGCATGATGAGAAAGAACAATTCTGCTCGCAAGTCGTCAACTCGTGGTGCGTTGAGCGCTTTGCGAAGGCATCGTCTCCCAAGTCTCGGTTCCTCCAGGTTAGAGCCAGTCAATTGAGCGGAGTAAATGAACCCAGATTAGCAGATCTGACGCCGCTATATCGTCACCTTGCTGGCTGCCAGACGGGCAGATCTGCAGCCATCAAGTACACGACCCAGTAAACTTTCCGCAGCGACGCCACGGTGTAGGTTGCAAGCCTCGTCAAACCGTAGGGCAGAACCGACAGCGGCCACTCTCTCGCCATGGGCTTGACCAGGGTCTACTGACTGAGTCAAACTCAGCATTCGGTTCGTGTGCTGCGGTTCCGTTTCTGGAGGCGCAAAGACATCCACATGCCACTGAGCCCAGGGCCAAATTGATAAAGCTGATGTTCGCCCCCGAAGCGAGAAGATCCCAGTCCAGTCTTCTTGACATTCTTCTTTCATATACGAGCTCAGCTGTGTCCTTACAGTCAAGACTGGCCTCGAACAGGAACGAGCTTGAGTTTCTGACAACCGCTCCACTAACCACATCCCGCCTTTCCTTGATTGGTAAGGTACCCGTAGCAATCATCTGTATCTCGAAGATCTTCCGGACCATCTCTGCATTTGTCTTGTCCTCGGATATCTGCACCCTATCATCGAGGGCATAGAGAGCAGATCTTTCTGTGCGGTTACTTGATTCGGGAAACTGATTCCATTTGTTTTTCTTCTTGCGTGGTAAGTCCCTGCGGATGGTTAAATCATGCTCTTAATGGATGCTTACCCCAGCCCACTTAGGATTCTCTCGACCTCTTACGGAACTTCGCTCCTGAACGACCTTACTGTCGGGACAACTCTACTACAACATCAATCGATATGATTGCTTTCAGTCCCTGTCCTATCACCATGACGACTACACATGAGGAGGAATATCCCCTCTATGCATTCTCCGGACTCCCAACGCAAACACCAACATACCCATCGGTTCACTTCCAGATGCAACAACCCATGAACAGTTTCAATGCATACAACATGGAGCAGAACAATGTCTCCGAAGCTCCCTCTAACTACATCCTGGAATCTCACAACTCTTCGAAGTACGCAAAGCACAATTTACAGCTTTCAACACCCATTTACTCGCCCACCAATACTACTGCCAACTATTTCGACCTTCAACCTAACGTTCGTTCAGTCAAGTCTGAGTCTGCTGCTTCAATGCTCTCTTCATCCAGAGGATCCCCACTTATGGGTCTTGGTTCGTCTTCGGACTGGACTCCGTTACATGGAGTTGGGTCCAATCTTCTTCACCAAGGGCATTACCAACAGCAAATACTCGTAAACGACAACTTCAACTACGCCGCTCTTTCTTTGCCCGAGAAGCCTGGATGTGTTGGTAAGTCTGCTTCGATCTGTTGATCGTTACCCGACCCCTCTAACTTTGGCCTGATAGACCCTACCCTCATCCAGCCTCTGTCACCAACGCCACCAACAACGACTCAGATGCACTCTGATGTCAAGCACCTGTTCCCTCATCCGCCCTCCCCTACTCCGTCGTCAGCACACTCGAACAAAAGCTCGGGTGTTCTCAGAACTAACTCGGTCCGATCCAACCGACCAACATCTCCCTACATTCCCTCACAATCTTGGAACCCCTATCCCACATCATCCTCATCACGCCGCCAGTCTATCTCATCAGCTCACTCACACCATTCAAGACATAGCCAGTCATCACTGGACTCTGAAGAGAACAAGGGCATCTGCCCCATCGCATCATGTGGTAGACACATCAAGGATCTCAAAGCACACTTGCTCACTCACAAGAACGAGCGACCTGAGAAGTGCCCAATCACTTCATGCGAGTACCACATCAAAGGCTTTGCTCGAAAGTACGATAAGAACAGACATACCTTGACTCACTACAAGGGCACAATGGTCTGTGGCTTCTGTCCCGGCAGCGGTAGCTCTTCAGAGAAGAGCTTTAACCGCGCCGATGTATTCAAGAGACATCTCACCTCTGTACATGGAGTTGAGCAGACCGCACCCAACGCTCGCCGACGAAGTGGAGGAAGCTCCAGCATCAAGAATGGCCACAACAAGATCGGTGTTACTGGCATGTGCTCGACATGCAATGTCGCCTTCGCCAATGTACAAGACTTCTATGAGCATCTTGATGACTGTGTGCTTCGCGTCATTCAACAAGGTGACCCTTGTGAGGCTATCAACGAGAGGATCCTTAGCTCGATGGTCGACGACAAGTCAGTCAGAGACACCTTGGAGAGACACTCATTGAGCAGCGCTTCGAGTCTATCGGGTCCTACTGTCTTCGATGAAGATGAGGAAGACGATGAAGAGGAGGAGAGCTACATCAAGAACGAGATGGTCTCTCCCGTCCTCTCCAACAGCAACGTCAAGGATGCGACTCGCCAAGGCATGACCTACTCCAAAGGAGGCGTCTCCCTGCACTCCATCACAAAGAACAACAAGCGTCGTAAGAACTACCCGCCTGCCTGGAATGCGCCCCCTGAGAAGATGAGAATGAAGAAGCGAGTCTTGTGTGTCTTCGATGGCCCGCGCAGACTCTGGAAAGATGACCTCATGCTGGGCATCGACAACCAAGTGCGCGAGCCTCTTTCCGGCAGAAACTGGGTCACCAGCCTAGATGTTCAGACTCTCAGAAGAGCCGAGGGTATCCTCGAAGCGACAGAAGAAGAGAAAGGTTCATGGCTAGATGAGCAAGGCAACCCCTTCCTATTTGCGACAGCTGTTTGATTTTCGATTGACTTCCACCCAAGTTTCCTTTGTCACTATTTACAGCGCATGGAGTTTCTGGTGCACTATTGGGGATTTTCCTTGTTTCGAGATACACTGTCGTTCCTAACTTTTTCATGTTCGATACCACTTTGTTATTATGCCATAGCGATGAAGCTGTTTTGAGCCTCTAGTCGATTAAGCCGAATACCACCTTATCTTTCACCATCAAGTTCTTATCATTTTCCTAATCTCCATCTTTTTCTCCTTCGAGCAGAGTCATAAGCGACATCGGTGACCAGAGTACCGAACCTGACCAACGTGATCCCTGCCATGCCCTGTCAAAAGGTACAAATGCCAATGAACGCCGTTATAGACAAGCGAAAACGTGATTTCAGGGGCGCAGTACGGAGTACTTTTATCGAATGCAAAATCCTCTCAAAAGTACCGCATCCTCCCATGAGGCTTGCTCGACCAGAGCTGACAACTCAGCGACTTTTTGTCGATCTACAATTTTATCGTACCTTTTTCACTTTCCAAAGGATCCGCGACTGTTGGTGGCCAGACGACCGAAAAAAAAGACGTTCTAACCAAGGGGGAAGTGAGTCCCGGAGTCCAAATGCGGGTGTCCTGCATGTGTTGCTACCCATGCGAATGCGAAGAAAAAGACCCGCTCCATGCGATAGGTTGCAGGTTGGTAGGGGTTTCAATCGCTTGCTCGCTCCTGGTCTGGCGACGCATGTCGGCGCGTTTTTTGAGGGCAGACGGGAATGCTTGTACGGGGTGCATGCATGGACCTCGAATCATCAACATAGGTGCATGTCTTTTGGTGCCTTTCTGTCGAGTTGCACGAACTCTTTCAGGACAAGTTTGATGTTGAGTGAGAGTTCAACGATATTTGTGATGTACTCGGGCACTTCTCAAAGATGTTTTGCTGCCCCTGTCGCAAGGCACGGTGTTTTTCGGGTTCGGTTTGAACAATATTCACGCATTTCAATGCGTGCTCCGCTCTACAGCTATGTGCTGAGCTAAGAATGCATCCTCGGCAGCTCGCTCTTCATTTTGTGGCATGTTTCTACGAAGTACGTACATGGAGTAGCAGATTTTTCGTGCAATAAAATCCAGATTTTTAGACAAATGTAAGTGTACAAGATCAAGAACGAAGAATCTGCTGGAAATCAATTCAGTATCAGTCACGCTGTGGCTACCACAGTCGATGAGGAAATATGTTACAGAAGCAACAGCAAACAACGCCCATAGCAAAGACAAAGATCTTGCCGTCGTGGTGATTAGGATCCTAGAGAGCTTTCAATGTTGGCTTCTTCTCGCCCAAGTGGCATGTGGGCGAAGAAGTCCTCCAGGTCGCAGCTCAGGTAACCACCATTCGCCTTCTTGTTGCGCCATATCGTACCACAATAATTAACCTGGAGTTTATACGGGTCTGTGTCCGTGATCATGAAGACTGCGCGGAAGAGCAAGGTGTCGTCCTCTCCAGCGTAAAAGCCGTCTTCGATAATAGGATATTCGAAGAAATAACCACCACCAGGTGGGCTGCAGATTCCACTCATCCGGAAGAGAGGCAAGGGGACGATGGTATCGTCTCGCGCATTCTGCCATCTGTGGGGATATTTGTTTTCTATCGACATCGACAAGTCAGCGACTATGTGTGAAGCCGGGAGTATGGTCTTTTGCTTACTTCCGTTATAGTGCTTGGATATGCGTAGGTTGGTACCCCATTCCATGGCGTGTCTCAAGTCGCGTTGTTTGACCTCAAAAAAGCCTAAAGCGATGAGCGATGAAACTTGAATTGTTGAATTTGGGATGACATACCACACTTCATGTTCGAGTCATCATTGTCCGAAGGCAGACCAGATATGTACACAGGCATCATCGGTGGGGGTGGCTTGTTGTCTCTGAGGAGAAGATGAGAAGGTGCTGCAGCTGCCAGGGTGGCATATATCAAGGTCAGAGCTGTGAAGAGTTTCATGTTGTTGCGAGTCAGATCCAGATTTTGACTGAGAGAGAGATATTCCTTTTGCAGTAGTTATTGTCCAAGGGAGAATAGGTGATGTGCATGGTCAATCTTTATACCTTCGAGACCTGTGTACGCTCTTTGTGTCCTCGAACTATTACTGACAGCAGCAGCGGACACCCGCCCTATCCGCTGGACACTGCGCTTCACAAGTCTAAGTACGATAATGAAGGGCGGGTACCGCTGTGGTATCAGTCAACTGTACGCCGACTGGGCGTGGCCAGCTATAACCATTCCAGATCTTCGGTGACACAAGGCATCTCCAAAAGGGGTTGACATCCATTGTTGTACGACCCTGTGAACCATTATCTCTTACAACACAATGTGGTAACATAAGGACCAAAACCAGGCTACTCATCTCGAGACTCGAGAGCAAACACTTCTATTCGGGATGTTCGGATGTAGCAGGCTCTCAGCGGACAAGCTGGTCCTGCTGGAAAAGTTCTTGCATTTTGACGCGCGATTTCAAGCCTTGTACGGCGTGTGAGAGGCCAATCTGGGAAGTTGCGAAGCTCTCGAGTCTTACTTCCACTTTGTGCCGCTCACTAATAATTCACAAGCACCGCCTGAAACACTTGAAATTGTTACTTGTTCTCTTCCGACCATTTCCACAACCTAGCAGACACAATGTCAAACTCTACTGCCAACAGTACCCTGCTCGCGCCTGAGAACATGCCCGATGAAAGTAATCAATTCGTCCCTGAGAAATGGTTCACCGACCAACTCCAAGCCTATAAATACCACACAACAGAAATCGACGTACTGAAGAACTACCATGACAAGCGCTTGACAGCCACCGAGGCAGCCTACCTATTCACTCGGCCTCTCACAATCGAGCCAACCTCGGATCACAGAAGATCGCTTATGAGAAACGAGCTCCACATCGTGATGAGTTTACTCGTTTGCGCTCTGTGCGAGTGGCCATTGGCCCGCACGCCTGATCTCATCGACTTGCTCCAAGCATTTGAAGGTCTACAGGATGGACCTCATGAGAGCATGGTACACGGAAACAAAGGACTGGAGTGGAAAGATCTGCCCTACCTGGATCCAATCTGGCGAAATGACTACTGCTGGGAAGTTCCTGGCTGTGTAGCAGAAATCTACTACCAGCATCCTGAGAGGCGCAACCATGAGATAGCGCAGTACTTGAAGAAACAAGATGTCTGGGCTCAACTCGTCGCTGCCGGATTCTTTACGAGTACAGATGCATACCTTCGTGTCCTCTGGGCACTCGAACAGAGACCTGAGTTGAACGACACCATGCATCTCTACGACAGAATAATCCCCGAGCTGCACGTCCCTGCCGCAGCCAGTTGGATTCGTACCATGGGAAGAACGTTCTACGAGGATGCTATCAACGGAAAGATGCTGGATAACTTCGCGATGTTGAAACCCCCTTCCCCAAAGATGGCTCTCAAATGCGATCACATGTGCAAGGATCGCTGGGCTTTCTGGGAAAAACGCTTCACCGAGTTCGCCAATGGAGCTGGAGGGGAAGATGAGTTGACCAAGAAGGAGGCAAAGGCTGCGGTCGAGCATATGCAAGCAGTGGTCAAGGCTTGGGAGATGGAGAACGAGTCAATCGCCGGCTAAGACCTGAGTTTGCAGTATCGGGGACGTGGCAAGAGGCACAACGAGTATGTATCGAAGGAGGCAGAGCTACTGAATGAGGAGACAATGGCGGGGAGACGAGAATGGCTTCCAGAAGATTATTGAGAAGCAATTGATACCAAAGTAGCATGACTTGAATGCAAGACAACCATGAACCTTACTCAAAACGAAGATTCAGTGAAGCGAAAAGAAAATGGGAAATCAAAGAGTAATTGAACGTGATACAAGTGGTACTTAAAAGCCGTATGCAGTGAATCTTCCTATCGCGCTGATCAGAAGCTTCTGCCTTATTGTCACGGTATGAGGAAGAGAAAGAATTTGAGATAAATAGTATCATTCCAAAGTGTTCAGCTATCAACATTCGTGACCCGCACGCATACCATAAGACTCGAAAGGAGAAACAAAGCCTGATATAACAAAAGTGTCTCCGTTCAGACATACCACAGACCAGAGAACAAAACAAGGATATCGTGGAAGAAGCAGGACAAGACTTTTCCTGCCAAGATCTGCATCAACAAAAAGAAGAAGAAAGAAGGATGAAAGAGCAAGGCCTTTCGCTCATGAATGTCTCAAGAAGCGTGTGCAAAGTCGACGACGACTTTCATGCCGCTGAAGGTCAAAGAAGCCAAGTGGGTAGTGCCGTTCTTGATTTCGATCTTCTGCTCGGCCATTTCTTTGGATGACGAAGCTTGATCGTTGCTGCCGATATCGATTGTTTGGGCATTAACAACTTTCCCAACAGGCGACTGCTCCTGTGCTGCTTCCTGCGCTGCCTCCTTGGCTGCTTCCTTCGGAACCGCCTTTGCACGCTTTGCCTTCTTGGTGGCAGGAGCTGTGTCCTCATGCACCTTGCTGTCCTCACGGACAACAATAGTGATGCGCTTTCTCTTCTTGGGAATCTGTGCTTGTGAAGCTTCAGTGACGGGGTTGGTGATGACGGGCATCTTTCCCTTGCCGAACTTGAGCATGATCTGGGTTCGAGCGGGCGGAACGCTGGACACAAAGGGATCAGTCCCTGATGAGCCATCTCTGATGAAGTTCGCCGCGGTGCAGAGTAGATCCAGACCGGAACTGTCGCTTCCGGAAGCAGTTAGCAGACTCGTACGAGAACTGGAGGCGATGGGGACATTGATGGCTTTGAATGTGCGTGCCGGAGGCAGCATTGCTGGAAAAGCTGCTCTTGAGGGGCCAGGTGTAGGCGTGTCTGCTGTCTCCGCAACATGGTCTGAATCTGACAGAGGCAAGACCTTGCGTGAATGACGAACCTCGACCTTGTCTGCTGAAGCAAGTGAGCGTCTTGAACTCTTGAGCGTGGCACGGCGTCTTTGCTGTGCCAACAGCTTTTGCTTGTCTTGTGGTCTCAATTTCAAGAGTGCCTCAAATGCTGGTAGATCCTCGATTGTACCGTCTGCTAGTTTGACAGCCAGCCAGTCGAGAAGAGCACGAACATCGCCGATTGTCTTGTTGTCCCCCTCGAAGCGGTTCTTGAGCTCAATTGCGAACAGTACTGGCGTGTTCTCTGCTCTGTCGATATCCGCGCCCTTTCTGTTTGGTCTGTTGGCATCAATGGCCGCTGCCACTTCTTGTCTGGTAAGACCACAAGACGCCACCTCAAGATTGAATCTGTCCACCTTTGCTGACATGGCTTTGGATAATCCAATCCTGAAGTGACAGCCAGGACGCCACCTCTCCAGCCTATTGATCAACTCTTGGCAAACTGGAAGTTGGATGGAAGCCAGATGTGGCTTGTGCTTGTGATCTAGGCGCTGGTAGCATTTGCGGCACAGCATCACTCGTACGCTCTTGACAATCTGGCTCCACTCGTTCTTGTTGTGGCCGAAGAAGCAGGAGACGACAGGACGAGCGGCACATCTCGAAGGGTAGTATTCCTGATGAGTGGTGCAATGCTCCTCTTCCAGCAGATGTATAGAACATTCAAAGTGCTTCGCGAATCCTGCTCTGAAGAAAGTTTCGGCTCGCTTGCCTTCCCAGGCTCTTTTTTCCGAAGCGGACATATCCAAGTAGCCCTCAGCTTTCTTGGCGTCTTCTTCAATGAGATCGTCGTCGCTCAAATAATCGTCCTCGAGAGGGTCGGCTTCGGTGATGCGATGCGTGGAGAGTGATGATAATGATCTGACATCAGCGATCTCGGTTGTATGAACCCTGTCATCATTCAAGATAGACGACAGCTCGGATGTGTCACCAGCCATCTCCTGCTCGAGGCCGTCATCATCATCTGTCGAGTATGTGGATTCATCGTCAGGCTCGGATTTGATCGATGGAGTCGGAGCGGGTGGCTGAGCATGGGGCGATGGATCTTCGTCGGTCTCTTCGCGTCCGCTGTCGATAGCTCGAGTAGGATGTTGCTTCTTGATCTTCGAACGCTTGGGTGTACTCGGCTCTCTCGCCAGGGTTCCACTGAGCGAGGCAGAAGGCTTGGAGGCTTGGATGTCCCTCATGATTAGATGCTCTGACATGCACCGAAGGGGTTGTGGATGTAGGTCGGAGGACGGAGGTGTGATATGTTGTGTAGTCTGATTTGAGATGTGTCTGTGCTGGAGGTAAAATGCAGGAGTGAATTGTTGTTAGAGTTGGATAGTTGGAGGATTCGGTGGGTTGAGGGTGGTCTTTAATAGCTGGAGAGTTGATACGATTGTTGAAAGCATGTGAATCGACAGCCCACGGAAGTCAGTATCGTGACCTGTATTAGCAAAGCGCCAGCAAACCCGCCCACGAGCTCAGTTAGGTCGACAATTAGCTACGATGATTGCACATGCTTTGCGATGAACAACTCCCGTTCAGAGTCGTCTGACCTCTCCTGTCGACAGCTTGTGGGCCAGCCGAGCTTGCAGCCTACTGCATTGACCATGGACTGACCATGCTATCTCGGAAGCTCCCCTTCTTGCTTGAACTGGTTTTACTATGCTCCAGCGAACTGAAGTTCGGTGCCATGATGGGTCAACGTTCTGGGCGTGAGATGTCTACTGGCCTTGCTTGTTGAAACATACCAACACCATCAGAAGACAGAAAGGAAAGTTGTTGCTGAAGCCTCCATTACCAAAGAGGGCTGGATCATGCATGTTCCTGCTCGGAAACCATGCCGTCGCTTCCTAGAGGTTAGTCTCTTTTGATTGATGCTGTATTGTAGCGAATTCCCCGGACAGACAGGTCCAAAAGATGCTCTGTCGTTAAAAGTGGTCGAGAGGTCCCCGAGTTCAGACACTCGTGTCACCTATCAATGTCCGCGCATTGAAGTGAAGTGAGTAATTGTGTGCATTCCCCACGAAGTTCAATATCAACGTAAGTTGACAGTGCTGGACGATCGCAAATTGTTTGGTGGAAGGTCGATGGAAAGACCAGAAATGGGAAGGTTTACGAGACGAAAAGATGTGTCGTTGTTCGGCTGCGCTTGCCCTTCTTGAAGTGCGTGGAAACCCCCCGCTCGAGCAGCTCCCAGCGGCCAACGGGCAAGATAGCATATCGAAAACAGCGAGATACTGGCCGAAGATAATGAGTGAGTAGATATGGAGATGATACGACTTTGTGTTACTCGCATGCCATGATGTTGATTATTAACGACTATTGCGACATATTCGGACTTCTGCTATAAGTCCGATACAGCTCGCGACTTCGGCCCAGCATCGTTATTCTCATTCTGTTCTCTACACAACATGGCCAAGTTCAGCAAATCTTCGTATACATTAGATCTGGGTGAATTGGGATGTATTGAGGGCCTCAGTGTCACAGACAGATCGTCAGCCAATGTCCTCTGCCACTATTTTGGAGGCATCCCTTACGCCCATCCTGTAGAACGATTTCGGGCACCTCGGCATCTGCCACTGTCGCATCGGTATGGCAGCAAAGAACAGCCAGCCAGTTATATCGGCCAAGCAGGCGTCTGTCCTCAGCCGGGCTTCATTGGCCTACCAAATCCTAGCATATGGGATGAGGACTGCCTCCAGCTGAATATCTGGATACCTTCGGGAGATCGACCAGCAGAAGGCTGGCCAGTTCTCTTCTACATTCATGGAGGCTGGCTTCAGTTTGGGTAAGACTCAACATACAACTGGACGGATGCTGTTACTGACTTCCTTGTAGTGATCCGAACTTGGTTCCTGGAGCTCTGGCAGAACTCTTGAGCGAGACAGCGTTCAAAGCGATCGTCGTCATGCCTGCTTACAGACTAAATGCTTTCGGATTCCTGGCAGGTAAGGAACTGGAAGACGAGGCGAGAGGTAACAACGAAGCCTATTCAAACTTTGGATTTTGGGATCAACGCACTGCCCTGGAATGGACACATGATCGCATTACGTCTTTCGGCGGAGACAAGGATAATATCACTGTTGCTGGCTACTCTGCCGGTTCTTACTCAACTTTTCAACAGCTTGCTTACGATGTATATCTTCCGGAGCGATCTGCCATCATAAAACGAGGTATCAGATCACAAGCTGACGTCAAATAAATGACGGAGTGCTAATCAAAACCCCTGTTAGTTGCAATGCTGTCTAATGGACCAGGTATACAGCCTCGCTCAACTGATGGTCACCAGAAGCAGTTTGATGAACTCCTTAGATGGCTGGACATACCCCTCTCGCTGAGCCCGGCTGAGAAGTTGTCTCGTCTCAGAAAAGTTCCGTCCCGACAGATGATCTCTGCGCAGAGCAGCATGAAGCTTCATGAGTTTCGTCCTGTCACTGATGGCTCATTCATCAGCAAAGATATCATCCAAAGCATCAACGATGGTTCGTTCGCCAAACAACTCATAGCCCGTGGTATCAAAATCATGAACGGAGAAGTGCAATCGGAGCACTACTTATATGGAGTAAGGTCCCCACATAAATTCATGATTCGACAGCTGACAATCCTTGAAGGCATGGCGTACTCCCGACTGGAGTTATGATGCCGTCTACGAGCGCCTCACGGCTGATTATCCAGAGTCCAAGGTCAAGAAACTCATGGAGCTTCGTGTGCCAGGAAAGAAGCTCCCTGCTTTTGCTGAAGATTGGCCTGATCTATTCGGTCGTCTATACGCAGACGTCCAAGTTCACGACCTCGAGCGTGGTTTCGCAGACCGTCTTTCGAAAGGTGGTTTCACCATCGGCAAAGATCTCCTCCGCTACCGTATCGACTGGCGGGCAAAGTGTGCTGACTTCATCGCTCCTCCGGACTGGAAAGTCACTCACTCGACCGATCGTGCAATCTGGTTCTGGGGTTGTGGTTTGGGTCAAGGCTTGACTGTCGGCGAAAAGAAGATTCTTGAGGAGGTCAACGGAGTCTTTGCTCGATTTGTGAAGGGAGAAGATGTGCAATGGTGCCAACAAGGCCCGAAGATGATGTACAGACTCAAGTCAAACGGTGAGATGGACATGTGGGAGGATGATAGATGGGAACGAGGTCTTGAAGGCTGGAATGTCATGAACGAATGAGTAGGTGATATAGTATCACTGCAGAATATGTTTTGGTGGGCTTTGTTCATAAACGTCTCGTTTGTCTCATCTGTCTCGGAAACATGCATGTCTTACTCGTCCTTCACAATAAGCAAACCCCACAGAGACGATTCGTCGAAGACATGTTTCGTGCGTCGAAACAGTTTATAGAAGGTTCCGGACCCTGTTGTCGACCCCGTACACTTCACCCCGTACACTTCACCCCGTACACTTCACCCCGTACACTTTGCGTTCACTCCACGCAAACTCGTCGAAGACATGTTTCGTGCGTCGAAACAGCATATAGAAGGTTCCGGACCCAGTTGTCGACCCCGTACACTTTGCATTCACTCCACGCAAACTCTCACCTCTTTCCACGTACGCCAACCAAACGACAACACATTGACGCAACGCAATATGTCGAACTTCGACAACACATACAGCGTGTATAACACGCGTGTCAAGAGACTCGGCAACTTCGTCACGTCGTCAGCTCCGTTCGGCATGTGGACGTATCCAGACCCACTCGATGGTCCCTCAATCGCGCCTTGCTACGGACCATACGGAGAGGCTGCTCCTCCTGTCTTTCTCCGCAAGTCTCTCCCTTTGTTGCCTGCTGCCAACATAATCAAGAGCGACATTCTCAGACGATGGGAGCGTGGTACCAAATCCGGCAAGAGGAGAAAGTCAAAGCTGAACAAGGGTGGTAACTTGGACGTTCAAGAATACGCGAGCAGCGACAGCAGCACCACTGGCGGCAGCGGTAGTGGATCCAACAGCAACGCATCATCAGCTGCCACAACACCTACCGAAATGTCCCCTCAGAATTCGCAAGCCACGCACGACTCGCAGGTTGGTAAACAACTCATCAAATCTTGATCTCTTTCTGACAGATGATAGCATGACCCGGGTCTCTTCGTCACCCAGACTCACCAGATGTACCCCTCGAGGGGCTACAAGAATCTCAGACTCCTGACCTTGAACCGCGAGACGTTCGCCGCTGCTGCTACCAACAACCATCTTCCACGTCCTCCTCGTGCTCCGACCACTGCACAAGCAGCCATCGCCGAGCAGAGAAGTATGTGATCTGGTCCTGATGCAACATCAAACGGAACTAACCATGGTATACAGAGAGAAGCCACGACCGCATCGAATCTGAAGAAGTCATGCAGTCGCGCAAGTCATACAGAAGAGAGTGAAGCGTTAGAAAATGAAAGTGAAGCAGTGGAATGGAAAATCGAAAGCGTTAGCTGTAATCAGCAGTAGTCAGCTCAATCCCATGTACAGAGTCAATCCCCTGAAATACCCGTAAAAATACACAATGTTTTGTGAAATCCAGTGATTGTCCAGTGAGAGCATTACTTGCAGCTTCTAGAAAAGGGGCTCTCAGTGGCCAGCTCCCTACGCGTGAAAAACTTCTTGCCTTTTGACGTATAATGAAGCAGATCGAACTGGCCGCTGAGAGCCCGAGTTAGTTTTTTCGCCAACCTTGATATTTTTCTGCTCCCCGCCATCAGCGATGGGCTCTCAACCCCTTGTCAAAATGCAAGAAGGTTTTTGAGATTCAGTGGTTGTCCAGTGAGAGTGCTACAATAGCGGGCTCTCAGCGGACATTTCGATAGTTGCAAAAAACATCTTGCATTTTGACGCAGGTTTTTGCAAATCGATCGTATAGCTGGGAGAGCTCAGAAATGCCCGGATCTCAAAGTCAGCAAGGGGCTACCAAAATGCCTGTCAAAATGCAGGATGTTTTTTGCAGCCCAGCAGTTGTCTGCAGAGAGCTCCTACCCCTGACTAGGATCCTCGAGCTTTCAGTGGTCAACCTCATCTCTTTGAATACCTTCTTGCATTTTTACATGGAACCAACCGACACGACTGTGGAGAGGAGAGTGAGTGAAAGGGGGGTTTCAATGTAGTGAATTTGAAAAAAGAAAAAGAAAACGCCCCTGATTTGCGCCTTCGCTATGCAGAATGTTGTTACATAGAGAGCTTCAGACCAGAGAGTCGACGTGGACCCGGTTCGCTTCCGTCGCTGTGTATAGGGCGAAAGGGGTCGTATCATGGCTTTGGTCGAGGGTGGTCGCTAGGCTGGCTAGCTTCGCTTGCACTATATTTAGTGTTAGTAAGTTGTACTGGTGCTAGGGATCTAGAGCAATACCGGAGGTCGCAGGTCTCCTTGTGCAGCTTAACGAGCTCGTTGAACTTGTTAATGTCGATTGGTCCAGTGCTCGAGCTATTACCGTCGATTGTTGCATCTGTGGCTATACGCTTACAGTTTCCACACGTCTCTTCCACGGTCTCGATGCCAATATGCTTCTCCTCCCAACAGGCTCCTGATATACCTTCTGCGCGGGCACAACGGCCATGCGGCGCAACAGCTGGAGCACCGTAGTGGCCACAGACATGGTAATAGGGGGTTTGCATGAGACACATGCCGCCGCTATGCGCCTTCAAGGCGACTTTTGATGACTGTTTGGGCTGGGATGAGACAATGACCAATCCAGCATCACCTACCTGCGCGTTGGACGCATCTCTGCTATCACGGAACAATTACGGGCTTGCTTTCACATGCGAGGCGTGTTGCGATTCACTTCAAGTGCGCAGTGCTGACTTCAACGCCCAGACCATTGTGGTTCTATGAGGAGGGAAATGACTGCTGAAATGCCCCTGATACTGCAAATGATAGCGATAAAAATGCATGAGAATGGAAAGCATGGGTCGTATGTGTTTGACATCATGAACGGTATAGGAAAGTGTAAGGACGGACGTTTTTCTGCGTAAAAATTGACCAGACAATCAACATGTTGTCCATGCAGACTTACCATCTAGAAACACTCGAACACGCCTTCTAAGAACGATATAAAAACATCAATTCCATGCCACCAAAGCGCTCGATCGCCGTGGGCCAAAGACCGTGGCGTCTTGAAAAGTGCGACAGTATTCATGAACCTCTCCGGCACCATTTTCCTTCAGGAGCCCTCGCGATTGCTTCTGAGCACGCGAAATCGACGAAGCGATACAAAGCAGTCACTCTCAGCGACCGCATCTGTTGGCTCGATTGTGCAGTGTCTTTGGCATACAACAGGGTTCCATGAGAAAGAGAGTAGGTAAAGCGTTTGCACGTTGTCGAGGCAGATATCTCGGCAGATGTCGTTTTCAAGATCGAATGACAGATCGAGGCTGGGGTTTCCGGCGATGATTTTTCTCTCGTAATATTGATGTTCGCAACGCTTTGCTTCTTTGTGTTGGATGGGCTAGAGAGCACGACTACCCAATAGGACCTGACCGGTATACTTAGAGGTGTGAAGCTGGACGTAGAGGTTTGCAGGATGGTGTGCGATGTGACCGATGTCGTCGTTTTGGTATAGTTATCTCGTAATAGGACGTCAGCCCAGCAAAGTATGCGTCCGCCGGTTCCTCAAACTCTGAAAGACAGACGGAAGGAAAGCCGGATGTGCATAGGGGCATCGTCGTTGGATGAGTGACAAACAACCTTCTCGAATGTTTCTCGAACGTTGTTCTGTAGCCAGCACAGGTGTGCTGGAGGTGGTCCACTAGAGACAAATGCGAGGTGCAACATCGAAAAGTAAAGTCGCTTGACGGACCCAAGTTTAGCTTCAATCTTTGCGTGACCAGCACCCCCGTCTGAACTCCGAAGATAGACCCTCGGCGCCCTTTACAAAATCACGCTTTTACTTGAGAAGAACGTCGTGGCCGCGGCTCTTACATGGTTTGCGTGAATTATGTTTGCTTTTATATGCCTTCATGACTCAGGACAGGGCGCAGTTATTTGATCTCAGTCAAGCAGGCAGGTACAGAGACCGTGAATTAAGTAATAACATGCTCCTTTCAGCCCATGCTCATACCACCGTTGGATACCTGTTTCAAGTGGTAGAAGAGAATCAACGGCAGGTCAGGAGTTTCAAGAAGCCTGTCAAAAGGCCGCCCCGAGAGCGGCGTTGGGACGACGGACAGGCGGCAAACTTGGCAAACACTCCGGGCTCGGGCAACGGGACGCGCACTGTTACACGGGGATCAGTGTCATTGTAATCAAATCGTGCGCTTCCCCATTGGCTGCGATAAGAGCATTGATTAGGCCCGTCTCCAAGCCCACATAGGTTGTGCGGCGGAGTGGTCCAACAAAGAAAGTCAAGTAGGGCGCGATAGAGGCGTCGCGCCTTCCTTTGAGACTACAGAACGAGTTGCATGCTTCTCTTTGCTGAACTTTGACAAAGATGCGACTTTGACGTGAATCCAGGCCGGCGTTGTTCAACGAGACCCTGAAGAATCAAGACAGAGTTGAGATCTGGGCTTCCAGAATATCCTGGGTTCAACAAGGCACGAACCTCTGCGCCGGGTTTCCGTTGTAAAGAGGCGGAAGAAGTTTATTGGACGGAGCAAGTCTGGGGATCGGTGACTTGGTGCAAGCCACTATCTCCAGCATTTGACCGGAAGGAATCACAATTGCGACTCGGGACACGCAAGGCAATCCCTCTGCGATACGAAACACCAATCCTGGCGAAGGAGCAGGGAGTCAGGAGGATACGAAAACCACGAGAGAATTATAATCTTGGGAGAGCCATGGCAGACGAAACAAACAAAGAATAGAATCAAAACCATGACGGAAATAGACACAGCAACGAATCAACGATAAGGGTCCCAGCCATTTAGGCCGGTCTTAAGCGACAAGCCGAGGAATAGTTGTAGGACACACGTACTCGGCGGGCTTCCTTAGGAGATGGAAACTGTCAATGGACGCTGGGCGGCCGGTGTTGTGATACAAATGGGACAATGCAATAGGATGACAGCAGCAGCACGGAACAGCGATAGAGAGGCTGCTTTGTCTTGGGGAGGGGGAAAGAGGGTTGCAATAAAGACTGATATGGCATTGTTAGTGGTTCGGCGAATATGCAACGATGGCGTCGTCGGCGCGGCAGGTGAGAGCGGGCGGTTGAATGAAGTACCTGTTAGGCAGGGACTCTTATCGCAGGCCGAGCTCGCGTGGTCAACACCAGAAGCTCGCTCTTGCTTTCTTGGTTCAAATAACTTCCCCAGCCTTTGCCCTCGCTCTGACCTTTGCTTTCACTTTCCAATCCCATCGCAAACACTTCCGTCTGCTCTATCCGCTTGCCGTCTGTCACACGCAGCGTGCACTTATTCTTCTTGTCTCTATCTTAATCGACTACCCAAGTCAACACACATCCACAACCGTCACTATGGTGAGTCACTGCCAATGACATGTTTGCGAGAAGAAACAGCCGACTAACACAATTGCGCAGCCGGATTCAGCATATCTCTCCAACACTCAGACTGTGAGGATATCTCAGAAGAAGCACAGCAATGTGCTCTTCGAGAGCGTCGCTGACCATTACCACAGCTCAAGAAATACCTGAGCCTTGAGCAGTCGCCCAAACGCATCATTGCCGAATATGTTTGGATCGATGGCTCCAACGGCATGAGATCCAAGTGCAAGGTCAGTCACACAAGCAGAAAGTCGCGCGGCCAAAGTTGCGCGGTGGAGGCTCTTCCGGCATGGCTGCCCCGCCAATGCGGTCGAGCAATCACCTCTGGTCCGAAAACCGCGCAAGGGCTAGCGATTTTCAGTATATCCCTCATGCAGAGTTTGCTTCTAACTTGCGTCACAGACTATCGACCGTGATGACAAGCAAGTCGCCAAGGGTCGCGTTGGTCTCGATGAGCTGCCAGAATGGAACTTCGACGGTTCGTCAACAGGTCAGGCCCCTGGCAACAACTCGGATGTCTACCTCCGCCCCGTTGCCGTCTACGACGACCCCTTCCGCGGCAAGCCCAATGTCCTCGTCATGTGCGAGACCTGGATGTCCGATGGCAAGCCCAACGCCTTCAACTTCCGTCACGACGCCGCTCTCCTGATGGAGGCCAACGCCGGCGAGGGCTTCTGGTTCGGTCTCGAGCAGGAGTACACTCTTCTCGATGTCGACGGCTGGCCATTCGGCTGGCCCAAGAACGGTTTCCCCGCTCCCCAGGGCCCTTACTACTGTGGTGTCGGTACCGGCAAGGTCTTCTGCCGTGACATCGTCGAGGCTCACTACATGGCCTGCTTCTACGCTGGTCTGAACATCTCTGGTACCAACGCCGAGGTCATGCCCGCCCAGTGGGAGTACCAAGTCGGTCCTTGCACCGGCATCAACCGTACGTGATTCTCGAAGCATCTAATTACATACACAAACTAACACTCTTACCTAGTTGGTGACGAGCTCTGGATGTCCCGTTTCATCCTCCACCGCGTTGCCGAAGACTTTGGTGTCAAGGTCACCCTCGCCCCCAAGCCCATTCCCGGCGACTGGAACGGTGCCGGTCTTCACACCAACGTCTCAACGGAAGCCATGCGCCAAGATGGCGGTATGAAGGTCATCGAGGAAGCCATGGAGAAGTTGGCCAAGCGTCACAAGGAGCACATGGATGTGTACGGTGAGGACAACGCCCTCCGTATGACGGGCAAGCACGAGACCGCCTCGATGGATAAGTTCACCTGGGGTGTCGCCGACCGTGGCTCAAGTGTCCGCGTCAACCGTGCTGTTGCCGAGTCAGGCAAGGGCTACTTCGAGGACCGCAGACCCGCCTCGAACGCCGACCCCTACCAGATTACTGGTATCATCGTTGAGACGCTCTGTGGTAAGATCGACGGCGCCAACGTTCACAAGACAGCAATCAACGCTGAGAACGTCGACCTCGAGATGGTTGTTCCCATCTCCAAGCCCTAAATGGGGAATTTCACGCGACCACGGCAAGCAAAAGAGGAGTGGGGAGAAGGGGAACAGACACCGGGAGATGAAGTGGATTGGATGGCGATAATTTCACACAGCAAGAGGAAATGGAAGGCAGGCGTGGCCTTTCACAGGCACTGCCATTAGATCCGAAGTACCTTACTTTTTGTCTTTTCAGCGAATTGCATATTTTCCAAACATCAAGGTCATTGCCAAGTGAGACAGTGCATAGTAATGGCTAACCCCAGACGCGGAAGGCGGATGTGGATGTGGATGTGGATGTGGATGCATCTGATGGGGTTGATGGCGCATGGCGCAAGGCGCGGGTGGAAACGGAGGAGAGAGGCCGTCACGTGAAGTGGTGTAAAGTGGTTGCATTCAACGGATCATGATTCCGGCGCGGTATGGCGTTGCGAGCCAAAGTCACACAGTAGCTTCCGTGGTTGCTCTCATGCTCATTGAAGACAGGCAGCAAGCAAGCAAATGATGGTGCAAGTGAAGGTCTCGACACGACATCTTCGCGACGCTCCAAAAATAAAATCGCCATGACGACGCCGAATACGACAAATGCGAGCTTCCTCAGCAAACACCCGCTCTCACAGACGTCGCTGAGCAATCCTGCCCAGACAAACACGCCGACTCCTCGCAGCGTACCTACGACGGCCGGCAAAGGCGCCACCTCCACGACGGCGCAACCACAGCATGCTTCGGCTTCCAAGCCTGCAATGGGTGGCATCGCCATGACAAGCAGCTTGAGCCAGACGAGCAATTCGGGTCTCTCAGCCATGTCTAACAACCTGCTGGGCGCCTCGCCATCCAACAACTTGCTCGCTTTTGCCTCGCCCGCTGCTCTAGCTGGTCTGGACATGGGTACCCCCTCGGCCTTGCTCGACGCAGCCGCCACTTCACAGCCCATGAACCTGAGCTTGTCCGACCTAGGCATTCCTTCGGGCAAACGCAACGAAGACGACGAGCGTAGGATGAAGCTGGATACCGTACTTGGCAAGCTTCTTGGACGGCAAGACAAACGACGCTTTGGCCGCGTCAGCGAAGAGGGTGTGAGAAGAGTTGGACGCTGGGCAGGCCTGGATGTCGAAGTTGAAGCTAAGAGAGAAGCACGCAAGTTCGAGGGTAATAGACCAGTCGCTGTCGCTGGCAAGAACAACGTCTTGATCGACTTCCAATTCAAGGACAACCTACCCACCCACATTGATCTCTCGTTTTCCAGTCAAGATCAGGCCGTCACGGCTCATCAGCCCGCCGCTGCCAGAGTTCTGCTCGAGGATCTGACTCCTCCACCTGGCGTATCTGCCATCAACACCAAACTCGATCGCTTCGCTGCGAACCTCGAAACCCTCGCTAGGCTGGACAAATTGAGTGTATATGATCAACTCAACTGCTTTGAAGCAATCACAGGCGTCTACGAGAGCCTGAAAAAACTTTACGAACATGAGAAACAAGCTGCACTTACAATTGTCCAATCGAAGCGTGGAAACACTGAGCTGAGAGCAGAGAGACATGTCTTGTGCAAGAGGAGCGGTCGTCCTCAGATGCACGCGCGAAGAAAGATTGGCCTAAGTCTGGACTACTGGATGGAGAAGAGCAACATATACCTGTCTCCATCAAATGCGACAAAGGACGAATCCGCTATGGACCTTGACTCCAAGCCTTCTGCTACGTCTACAAACGACGCAGACGGGTCAGTCTTCGCGCTCGACATCACAGCTGAAGCCAGCTCCCCCGACATGTATCCCTCTATTCGTGTCTCGTCGTCCTGGATCGCCGACCGTATCCTCAAGTCAGCCGAAGAAACGACCGATCCGACCGACCTGCTCTCCGGTAACCAAAGCATTGACTGGCAGGATCCACCACCAACATACCTCTCCGACAACAATCAAAACGCAGGTGATGCCATGGCCATTGACAGCAATCCTAACTCAGGCGCTCAAAAACTTCCCGCTGTACGCTTTGTCGCAAGGCTCAACCCACCGCTTACTATGCCCTGGACTGCCGCCAATGCCATCTTACAATCTGTTGGCGCTGCTAATTTGATGTCTGACCTCCCTGACATCCAACATACATATGAAGGATCGCTCCTACAGAAGCCATCTGAGATTCCCATACTCAACAAGCCAATGATCCAATCTTCCGGCCCCGCAGCCTCGCAAACCACTGATGTGCTCACCCCTGATGGTGGAAGAGTGCAACACAAGAATGCGCTCTACGTGCCCAAGCAAGATTTCGGCTATGTGCTGAGTTCGATCCCTTTCGCGCATCCTCGCCAGGTTATTGCACTATTACCTGTGTTGAGACAATGGGCTTGCTTGGGAAGTCTGCTGCGTACCATTTTCCTCCCGTCCTCGACCACCGCTACTCCTTCGAATGACGAACCATCTGTCTCGCTAGCTGATTTACTCAGCGGCGCCAATCTCAGCACCGGCACCGCCGTCTCTGTGGACATATCGCTGTCTACGCAACCATCGCCAACTTTGGACTTCGTGTTCCCTGTCGCAGGTGTGGAAGGTGGATTGGCCAGTATTAGCACGAGTATCTCTAGTGACGGCCAAGTTATGGTCTTGTCGCAGAATGTGGCCAAGGGTAGCCAGGAAGAGCAGAATAAAGCTGCTCAGAAGTTGGCCAAGGCTTTGGAACTGGTCGGTGATGTTGGCGTGTGGGTTGAGTGGGTCAGAAAGACCTTTGGAGCGTAAAAGTGGCAGGTGCAAGTGCATCGCTAGACGAAGAGTATAATCCTTGATAACGAAAACAATCATTTATGCAACTCTTGACTACTAGATTGGACAGACGCTCGCTCCTTCTAAGCGAAAACGAGGGAA
>ERZ794946.167-NODE-167-length-32557-cov-4.453603_pt1 | contig 32557 bp, 25 predicted proteins | sample MGYA00433072_ERZ794946 | MGnify/ENA primary metagenome ERZ794946 (study PRJEB30137, sample SAMN04331413) | food metagenome | isolation source: Y3 must sample point D1 replicate A | place: Australia: South Australia | collected 2014 ...
TTCTCCTAGTTTTCGTCTGCGTCGTTATTCTTACTACCAAGATTAGTAGTAGTAACTTCTACCCACATATTTGTATGTAAGTAGCAAAGTATTGGTCTCCTCGAGAACCGTCTGCTTCTGGATCTGCGCCATGCAAGACTTTCCGATCTCGTCTTCCTCCTAGAGACTCCGAGACGAGATTAGGTTGCTGGAATCCTCGCCGTCATTCGCGATCGTTGTGCTTTTATACCTTCGAAAATCGACCTCGCTCTCGCTCACTGAGTCGATGATGGACAGCGTTGGGGCTGTCTTTTGTCTCTTCAGGTCGTGGTCCAAACCTCCAAGGCCTTCTTTCAGATCCCCATCACCCGTTTTTTCGAGTGCGTCCACACTATCTTGATCCACATTGTCGTCGTTGTCTTCCTGATCGACGGTTCCTCCGATCGGAGCATGCTTACGCTTTCTGATCTTACCCCAGATGTAGCAATCGCATGTGAGACCACATCTTTGTTTGATCTCATAACCTTCTGAGCTCGAAGTGAGCGTGGGTGTGCAGAGAGCTTCGTAGTCAGCATCGTTTCTCAGCATCAGCGCCTGCGATCGTGGATTCTGTGCAAAAGTCCGGACCAAGACCAAGGGGTTCAGCGGCTGACCGCCGACAACAGATTGTACATCTGCTGCCAGATGGTACAATGAATGGAGTTCTGGCAGGTTCGAGGGCAGAACCTCGAAACCAGCATGAAGGCCTTCGTCGAAGTCACTACCTACGCGTTTGTCAGCAACAATCTTCTAATCATGTTCCGTGACAACTCACGGGTGTATCCAAGTTGACGGATGCGATCCTGGAACAACTCGTCTCCAGCTTCTCTCTTACGGAATGTGAGGTAGTTGAGGAGAGCCCACAATTGCGGTCGGTCACCTTCTTCCTTCTCTTCTGCCGAAGAAAGCGTGTGCAGCCACGCCAACTTCTCAGCGGCCTCCATCTCATTCTCGGTGATCTTCGACGCGCGGGTACGCTCGAAGTTGCTGCTTCGGAGTCCGCGTAGAGTAGTATAGAGGCCGGATGGCCTCTCACGACATTGTACCTTGAGATCTGGGAGGAGCTCAAATATTCCTGCGGATACGAGATCCGCCCATGAAGCATGCTGAAGCACATCGTCTTCTGGATATCCAAACAAACCTTGAGTGATATACTCATGTGTAAACTTCCTGTAGTGCAGGCCAGGGACGCTCATTTGACAGACCCAGTTGTGGTTGAAGATGTCAATCTTGTCGCATAGTCTAGGGCCATAATGAAATCTCACCAAGCCGGGCTCTTTTGCGTTCTCTGGCTGCTGTTTGTACCATCGTTCCAATCGGAAGGCCCTCGTCCGATTGATGATTGCAAGGTAGCCCTCTCCTTGACCTTTGAGATGTCTGAGTAGAAGGTGAACGATGCCAAAAAGACAGGATGAGGTATGTGACAGGAGCTCGTCTTGGATACGGTCCTTCCAGAGTAGGTGATCACCTAACATGGGCCTCAACTCCTCTTGTGGGATATCATAAATGGATCTTCGCATCTGTAAGAAATCCATGTTGCCAGCTCTGTGCTTCAGGTCCGGGATGAACGCCGCGCTTGGCGCGTACAGTCTGGGGGTTGTAAGACCGTTGGTGTGCTTCATACCGTCCAATGTATAGGCCCTGAAGAGGAAGATTGGTGTGCAATCGCTAGAGGCTTTCGAGCAGAATTAGCAGAGGCTTGTAAAAAAATCCTAGATGCAGCGTACCTTCAAGCTCAGCAATGTCGTTTGCACTCATAGTTCCTTGGCCTTCGGTGCTCAGGGAATATCTTTTGAACGATCCGCGGAGTTTTCTTTCGATATAGATCCGCTCCCACAAAGTGAGCTGAATGAGTGGACTTGATTGAAGCTTCCGTCTGATCTGCCGGGCCAACAAGTTGTCTCTTTTGGACAGCTCATCTATGATACTCGACTGTGTCGACGCTTTTTTGTTGCTTGCTCTGAAAGCAATATCGGTTGATCGAAGGCTGAGGTGTTGAAGCCAAACTTCGGTACGACCAAGCTGAGGAGCCATCGAGGCCCAGCTTAAATGAGGGCCGGTCACTGTGGAAGAGATCTTCCAATAAGAGGAACAGAGATATGTGTAGGTTGAAGACAGAAGTGGGATGGAGAGAAGAGGAGTGAACAAGCTGAAGTAAGAGAAGAGGGGTGAAGAGTTGATGTAACGATGTGATGGTGAGAAGAGAGACGAGAGGGACGAGGAGCTGCCTGTCAGGACGACGCTGCAGTGACTGAATATACAGTGAGACTTGACTTAGATGCTTGTTCGTGTAATTTGAAGAAGGGAGGGCGAAAGGATGGTTATAGGGCAGTCAGATAGTCGATGTCTTCCAGTCCAGAAGCTAACAAGTCAAGGCCTGTGAGGAGACTAGCTTGAAGTACTGAAGCAAAGAAGAACAGCTCCCACTGTAACTGCTAGTTTGAGGTGACGACTAAGACGGCAAATCGCGTCGTTCAGAAGTTTCGCGAGAGGCTTGAAATATAGAAGGCTAACAAATTGAGCCTCCAAGTGAGCCGTAGAGAGGCACTGTGATTTTAGAGATCAGTCGTAGTCCTCTTAGAGTGTGTAACTCAGCCTCTCCCAATGGACGATTTCAGATCCTCAGAAGCGCTGTGTCTTCAGACAGGGTTGCTTCACGAGGATAGGATTGCTTCAGTCAGACAGCATCGGTCGTTGCTGCCATACAGGCACATAGTACCCGGGTAGTGAAAGCAGGTAGAATGTCTGGGATATTTTTGGTAGGAAAAGAATAAGAAGAAAAAACAATCATATTACTACACGTATAAAAGCCCATGGCTAGTGCAGAGGCAGAAAACAATCTTAAAGTCAAGAAACAGATCAGCAGATGCTCCTTGATGCGCCGGTTCGTTAAGTGCAGTCGGAGCATATCGTGGTATCGGAGGGGTTCGAACAGACAAGGGGAATCGTGGCAAAGTGGTATAATACGCGTGCCTCGTTGTCAGAGGCTTCGCAAGCTTCCAGGGTCATTTCGTGAAAAACACATCGAGGACGGATCGCTCTAGTGATGTTTTGTTGCGACGACTACGTGTTGTTAGCTGGTTGATTGACACGAGACGGAGCGTTTGGGCATGACATACCACTGGGGACAATGATGATGACCAGCAGGATGATGATGCCGATGATCAGGCACATTCTCATCTTCATGTCCTTCCACCACATCTGCTTTCTGACTCTGTTGGCACCGCGTCTGAAGCCCTGCGCCGAGACGGCCAGGTTGTCGGTCTTGTCTTGCAGACTGTCGAGGCGCTCGCCGCGCTCTGAGACCTTGTTGATGTTGTTGCGCATGACATTGACGGTCGAGTCGATTTCCTGTACAAACAATTCGTCAGCATTTGTGCGCACGAATCGCAAGAACGGCAGGAGCGGCATACGGCTTGGAGGGCAGCGGTACGCTGGTTGCCATCTCTGCTGGCGCCGCCAGTCTGGCCGGAGGGAATGTAGGGGTCGTAAGGCTGCTCGGACATTGTGGCGAGGCGGATGGCGGTGTGACGGCGGGCTTGAGGTTTGCGGTCTTGTGGACGATGGAGCGAGAGCGGAAGCGCAGGGAAGCGATAAAGGGATTATTTGGAGCGAGGTTGTGAGTGGTGTGAGGATGCAGTAGAAGTGGTGACGAGAGCGTCGTGGATAGAGGTCGACAGAAGCTCAAAACGCCGCGACCAGGATGTGAGCGGGGCGGTGCACCATGAGACGGAAGCCAAACCTGGAAATATCGTTGTTGCCTGCAAAAATGCGTTGCGTTGTCACAGCACCCGACTCTGCAATACTCTTCTGTCTACGCTGCTAACTACCGGGTTTCTTGCGACTTGCAATTGCTGTATTGGACCGTTGCCTCTATCGCCTCTATTCTACACCTGTTGTTGATATTCTTTGTTGTTTTTCATGCTTTGTTGGCCGCCCGCGGCTCTGTCCTTTGCCAGCTTCACCAATAGAAGGCTACTTGGCTGTCGGCCTGAAGCAACAAAAGGCCGAACACAGTGCAGTTACCGGGCAAACTCTCTGTGATCTTTTCTGACACATCAGAGCTCAATCGGCTTGCAAGAATAGACAGCCACCCGAGCAAGCATTGGCTCGGCTGGCGGCTGCAACAACATGCCGACAATCTGCGTTCTGTATCTTTGTCTGTCACGTGTACCACATAGCCATTCATGTCTCAACATTCGAATATCGAAACACCGCTTCTCCTTTCATCGAAATTCAGGAGAAGGAATGCACTGCCACTGCGAGTTGCGACGCACATTGGCAACAGCAAATCATAAAAACTTCTTGTCAAAAAGGCGCCGGGTGCTTGGCCTCTGCCAGACTTCTTCTTGTCCAGCCTCGGCGCCACCTCTCGTCATAATGCAATCCTCTCGTATCAAGCCTTGGTCTATACGCTTCGTAGTCTCGTGATTCAGCAAACCTGTAGTTTTGAGCGTGTATACATGCCATTCTGACAGCCATGAGCCATGACTTCTCTCTACCCTCCGAGTCAAGACAGAGCGGTGGAGGGTCTGGTCTGACACAGAAACAATTTGGAGAAATGACGGACATGTTGGTTGATCTTCAACCGCTAAAGTGTGGAGAGCGGGCTGCCCAGAGCGGGGAGTCCCTTGATTGGCGCCGGCACCGCTTGGCCAGAACGTGCACCATCGTGACTTAAGGCACTATTGTCCTGCTCTGTTTCCCTGTTCTCGAGCTGACATTCTTCCGCCACCGTATCCACCATTGTCACCACTCTCGCTAACATACATTTTCTTGCTTTGCTGGGATTTGTTTGCTCCCGTGCCTTCCTTTTCGCTCAACCGCGACCATCCGCTTGACCGTGACGCCGCTGCCACTGTTTGCCGCCCTTCACCTCTCCCTGTCTTCAACCGACGTCACCATCGGGATCACCTCGATCGCAAACTTGGTTAAACGTTAACTTACTGGATGCTCCGGATACGCCAGTAGCTTGTCACTTTTGCCATACCGCAACAACATCCTTCCCCATCTTTACTTGTCCCTGCTCAACATCCGGCATCTATCATCACCACTTGCACGACGCCGGCGCGTGCCTCGTATAATTCACCTACTCAACGTACATTACTGCAATCAAAATGCGCGTTTCTTCAATCTTGACCGGCCTGTCATGCGCCGCCGTTACCATTCTGCCATGTGCTGCTCTGACGGTCGATCTGTCTAGCGAAGGTGGGTGCCTCTCGCCATCCTGTAACCGAAGAAACTAATTGGGACAGAATCAATCAAGACTGCCGCCTCCACTGTTGCTCACGGAATGATGAGATATTACAACGGAAACCAGACTGGCGGTATTCCTGGTTTGCTTCCTGGACCATACTACTGGTGGGAAGCAGGCGCCATGTTTGGCTCATTGATCGACTACTGGTACTACACCGGAGACACGAGCTACAACGCCGTCACTACTGAGGCCATGCTCTTCCAAGTCGGCGACAAGAACAATTACATGCCCAGCAATCAAAGTAAATCACTCGGAAACGATGATCAAGCCTTCTGGGGTATGGCTGCCATGTCTGCCGCCGAGCTCAAGTTCCCCAACCCTCCTGCAGACAAGCCTCAGTGGCTCGCTCTCGCCCAGGCCGTCTTCAACAGTCAAGCTCTGCGTTGGGACGACTCGACTTGTGGCGGAGGTTTGAGATGGCAGATCTTCACCTTCAACAATGGATACGATTACAAGAACACCATCTCCAACGGCGCCTTCTTCAACATCGCTGCTCGTCTTGCTGCTTACACTGGAAACCAAACCTACGTCGAGTGGGCCGAGAAGTCCTTCCAGTGGACTCATGACATTGGATTGATGAGCGATGACTACTACTTCTACGACGGTAGCGATGACAAGATCAATTGCACACAGCTCAACCATATTCAGTGGTCTTACAATGCTGGTGTTCATCTTCTCGGTGCCGCCACTATGTGGAACGTTACCCAAGACGACATCTGGAGAGAGCGCACCCTTGGCATCTGGAATGCAACCCACGTCTTCTTCACCGATCAAGGCAACACAGGCGCTGGAGGACAGGTCATGTTCGAGGTAGCTTGCGAACCTAACAACAACTGTAACATCGACCAGCTTAGTTTCAAAGCCTACCTGTCCCGCTGGATGGCCGCTTCTACCAAGGTCGCTCCTTGGCTCTATGATGAGATCAAGCCTTACCTCATGGCATCCGCTGCAGCTGCAGCTCTGTCTTGCAGTGGTGGTGATGACGGCACGACTTGCGGAACCAAGTGGTGGAACAATGGAGTCTGGGACGGCGCCTACGGTGTTGGACAACAGATGTCCGCGCTCGAGGTCATTCAGTCCAACCTCATAGATAGAGTATGTCCTAGCTCACGAGCTTCAGAGACTGTCATCTCGCTAACTTATTAAGGTTTCAGGGCCTGTGTCCAATTCGACCGGCGGAACTTCTCAAGGCAACCCAAAGTACGTAGTTCACTCCCCGATTGCTTTCATGACGACTGACCGATTCTTGCAGTGCTGGCACTGGCGGCGATTCGAGCCCTATCGCCACACCCGATCCTATCCACACCAGCGACAGAGCCGGTGCTGGTATTATAACAGGTTTGTGCAAACCTCTCAGATTTTGTGGCCAGCATCACTAACTTTCTCTCTTAGCACTTATCCTTGTTGCTCTCGTTGGCGGTGCATGGTTAGTTTCACCTCATATTCGTCCGACTTGTCCGAAACTAATATACAACAGGTGGATGATTGCATGATGGACGCCACAAAAGGCATAATACTACGTGCACGACGTGTAAAATAATGCGACATGGGTTCGGGGTTAATGGAGCATCTGGGTCTGGGTCTGGACTAATCATGAGAGGGTTTCAGGGGTGTTTTTCAATTGCGCCAGGAAGTGCGCTCACGTTTTCTTCTTTTCTATTCCACCACATCAAGCTGACCATCTTGAATCTTCTTCCGTTTTCATTTTCGATCCGCGAAGCTTTGTTTTATCATCGTCGTTGATCGACAACAATAATCCTCACCGGACACTGATTTGGTGCATTTGAACAGATACACGCTGACAATGCTCAGCACATGACTACTGTATAGGATTTGCGCGATTGGGCAAGAACACGATGAGCGGGACAAGTTACGAACCCAGATTCTCCTTGCTGTATATACATTTGTCTCATTGACCAGGTTCTGAGCAAGGACGATGTACACTACCGTTGTCCGAATGGTTTGGTCGGTCCTCTATGTTTCGAGTGCTCCTTTTGTGACTGCAGGTGAGAGCCCAATTCGTAAGACGTTCCAAAACCATGGTTTGTGAGTTGGAGCTATGTCTACCTTCCTCGGATTATTCGACTCGCTGCAAATACCATGCTCGCATTGGTCATATCGGACCTCCTCTCAGATGTCTGAGCGAGAAGTCCAGCCCAGCCATGACTTCGCTGGAGTCAAACTTTTAATAGAAGACGTGATGGCACTTTCTCCTTCAGAAACAGGTACCACACCCTTGACCTGCACGCACACCGTACCATCCAACGTCTCGAGCTGTGCATCAACTCCAATATCATTGGCCGACGCAGTCTCAAAGGCACCATATCTAGGCACAGCACGCACAACGTAGAACGCATTTGCATACGTCGGCTTCTTGTATGTCAGATCCAACCTCGTCGGCTCGGTAGGCCCCACAGAAGCATCCTGTGCAGGGGCAATACCCTTTGCCAACCTCGCTGCCAGCACCATCTTATCCGCGACCACAGTCGCAATGCCACCGCCATGTGTAACGCCAGGCCATCCAGACATGGCACCGCCGAACCACACCACGGCTACCAGTTCATGCTCTTTCTCATTCCAGAATACGCGTTGTACGCCTAGCGAGCGGGCTCCGGATAACGAATCTGACACCAACGAGCCATCTAGCGTTGTCGGGTCGAGTTCGCGCCAGACGCCTTCGTCGCCGCGAAGGCTTGCTGCTACGGCTGTGCATTTTCCTCGTAGGACTTTTACTTTGAATTCAGAGTCGATGCGGGTGTTGAGATCTTGCATGAGAATGCCATCTTCGTGTGTTCCTGGTAGTGGGTGCGGTGGTGGTGCGATTGTGTGCGAGACGATTGTACCCGTGGTGCCGCCAACCGCTAGGCCGATGGATGTCCAGAGGATGATGCCGCGGTATTTGCGGAAGAGTGATGGTGCGGTATTGGGGTTCTGATTGAGTGTCGAGGCTTTTCTAACTTGGCGTATGCCTCTCAGGCTCCGTGTGGAGCTGGTCCGTAGGTTGTTCATCATGTGTGTCTGTGATAGAAGATGGGCTCTCGTCTGTGACGAAGTATTTGTGTTCAAAGCTGACCATGCTGGCCGGATCACCCTGATCTAATCATCATTCATTAACAGCACCACAAAACCTCATTCGATTGGTCCGATCACTTCAGTAATTTGTACTTCCTATTCGTTGGTAGCTGCAGTGATATAACTTTCGTGTGAAAAGGCTGTAGGTTTCTCATATTCGAGTTGCTCCTTGCTTTTGAACTTTCAGCATCAACATTGTTGTCCGTCCGCATCCGGAAACAATTAGATCGCGCATCAGTTTGAGCGCATAAAACTTGGTACCTAGCGCATGCCAGCTATCATAGACCGTATGCAACAGTGATAGTGCAGGACAGATTGACAATAGAAGACTGCCCGGTGGAAGTGTTGTACAATTGAGCCATGCTGTTTGATTCTCGAATGGTTTGTGCATTCTCTGGCGAGTACCTACATAGAGCATGTTTATGAAAGTTTCATAAAAAGACCAAGAGGAACCACAAAAGGTCTAACCGAGTTCAATAGAGATAGAGTGGCCGAGGAAAAGAAGCAGTGTTTGACATGGATCATTGCTGATCGGAACTCTATACTACTGGAAAAGCGGCGTGACAGCCTTGATATATGATAGATTGACAATATTTGTCCCCTGTAATGGAGGAGTGCGCTATCGGTGGTATCTCTGATAAAAACACCTCGCTCGACTAAAAATGGATACGCCTTTGAATCACTTCTTTGCAAAAATCTACCAATCGTCCTTGTCGTCTTCGTCATCTGTGGAATTGTCAGCACACGGTAACTACTGATAGAGCAGAGGCAAAACTTACCACTATGGCTGACCTTGGACTTTCTCGCAGCGAGCGCACTAGCCAAAGCACCGGCAAGACCACCGCCAGCAGCAGCATCACCGCCGCCGCCACCAGTACTGGTTGAAGCAGCAGGTTCACCACCAGGTACTGCTGCAGCACTGCGGTCTTTCTTCTCTTGATCTGATACCTTCTTGAGACGGGCACCACCTCGGATGGAGGCCAAAAGATCGTCTCTGCCGCCTCCGCCGACTGGGGGCAAAGGTGGAGGTGCTGGTGCATCTCCACCGGGAGCACGGCCTGGTGGCAATGGAGGAGGTGGAGGAGCGCCACCCATAGGAGGCATTGGTGGAGGCGGAGGCGGAGGCGGTGGAGCACCACCTGATGGTGGGAGAGGAGGGGGAGGGGGCGGAAGATTGCCAGTAGCAGGAGGAGGCGGAACAGGACGAGCAGATGGCGGAGGAAGAGGTGGTGGAGGAGGAGCACCCGAGTTGGGAGTCTTTGGAGGCAGTGGGGGTGGCATGGGAATACCAGGGGAGGCGACATTGTTCCTGGCTGGGGGAGGAGGGGGTACAGGGCCTCTGGCAGGTGTGGGAGGAGGACCGGATGGAATACGAGAACCCGCAAAAGGAGGAGGAACACCAAACTTGGACGAAGATGGTTCTTCGGCTGGCGCTCTTGCTGGAATACGTGGTGGAGGGGGAGGAGCGACAGAAGAGGTAGCCCTTGACCTGGCAGGTGGTGGAGGAGCATTGGCGAACTTTCCAGCATCGGCAATTGGAGGAGGAGCACGGAACATAGGTCTCGGAGGCGAGGGAGCGCGTGGAGGCGAAGGAGAGGGTGATGGAGGTCTCGCCGGTGCTGCACCCCTCCTAGGTTGTGGTGGAGCAGGCGGAGGACCGCGTCTGGAGTTGGTTCCACTACCTCCTGTGGTTTGGGGAGACATCTGTGCAGCGACAGGAGGGGGTGGTGGAGGAGCTCTAGCTTTGCGCTCTTCTTCGGCAGCAGCACTGGCCTTGTGCTGTTCGAGGTATGTCTGAATGAAGCCAGAGTGCTCCTCTAGTTGATCCTCGGTAATGCCCATGCCCAGTAGCTGGTTAAGGACTTCTTGCACAACGGGATCTGACATGTCCAGATTGTGAGATGGCGTAGGGCGAGCAGGCGCGGCATGGCTGATAGTCATCTCACGTGGAGGAATAATGGACTGAGCGGGGGGAGGGGCGGCATTGGAATGGCGATGTCCAGGCAGCAGACTGCTGAGTCCGAAGCGATGTTTGGTCGAGCCACCACCGCCGGCACTGGGTGAAGCATAGCTCTGAGAAGTGCCACTGCCGCTGCCAAAGGGCTTGTTTCTTGTATTCTTGTGTGCATTCTTCTCGCGCTCGTCCATCTTCTTCTTGAACTGCTTTGCTTCCTTCTCATCGGCAAAAGACAGACCGGCCAGGCAGTCCTCGAGCTCAAAGGTGTGGAAGAAGGTACGGTCCTGGTTGTATTGGAACGTGTCGTAGATTTCCTGGTCCCAGATGACGCCGCGGTTGGCGGGCTGGACAGAGCATTAGCGGGGCACACGGTATGGTTTCCTTGGACATACCGAGACGTCGACCATCTTGACCCAGAAGGTATTGCCGACCAGGTCATTGGCGAGGACTACAGCGCCCTGCAGGCCGGTATACTGCCATCGATTGTGGTTTGGGTAGGCAATGTACAACTTGGCCACGGCGACGGCATGGATCTTGTTGGAAGCCTTGGGCACCTGCCGCTTGACATTCTGCTTGTCGTCGTCGTTCAGTATAGAGGGCATTCTGAGGGTATGCACATGTGTCAATTCACAGTGGCGCAGGCGAGAGTGGGGGAGTCGAAGATGGTGAAACTACTCGTAGACAGCAAGTAAAGAGCAAGAGGCACGCGTACGTCAGTCAGCGTTTGGAAGCCGTGGCCGGGGCCCAAGGCCGATGGATGAGCATTGAACACCAGTGACCAGTGACCAGCCTCTCCCACGCGCGTCCTTCGCCGAGCCCGCCGCTTCCGCACTTCCAATTTTGGCTTCCCATGTATTTGATCGCTGCTGCCCAATCACATGTGCCTGCAATCAAATCTCAAAATACTCGATGTGGTCATGAAGATGGAAATGCACCGAATAGTCATTACGGGGTACTAGGGTATTGTTTATGCATTGCGTTCGTCAGGTAGTAGAAGCAGGTAGTAAAAGAAGTTCATTTTTGCCAGCCCGGCGGCGTCAGACCCAGTTTGAAGGAAGATGCTCGTGAAAGAAAAGGACGCCCAACGCTGGTTAAAATCGTGAATGCCGCCTGGCAGATCCATCTATGCATCGCCAGCAGCCCAACTGCACAGTCCAAGCGAGTTGCTTAGATGTCGTCAATGTCGACCTCACCGCCGCTCTCGCTGTCGTCCTCGCCGAAGTCGAAGCCGATGCCCTCTTCCTCACCGCCGTATGTGTCGGTCTCGTTGATCTTGGCCGACTCGGGCAGCTCGCCGTATGCCTTCAAGCTTCGTGCTTCGTCGGCGTTGTACTTGAGGATGACGTCGCCCTTCTCGTCCTGGTAGTCACGCAGCGACAAGAGGATAATGTCGCCCTGGTTGATCCAGACCTTCTTTCGCAGCTTGCCACGGATGTGTCCTAGTCTCTTCTCGCCGTCGAAACATTGTGCTTCCAGTCGGCCGTTACCCAGCATCTTGACGACTTGGGCGTATTCTGTAGCGTCCGCTGTCAGTCCCGTGTCTTTTTGCGCCTTGTTTGTTGTAGAGTGCCACATACCCTGACCCTCCTCCTTGAAGGTGAGCTCACGCTTCTCGTTGTCGTTCTCGTTCTTTCCTCTTCTTCGGTTCTTACCACCCTATTTGCCACATACAAGTCAGATGGTGTTTTTTTCGTCGTGGTCGCTCGGGCTTTGCGGGCGCATACCTTTCCCTTGTTCTTGGGCATGGCGAATGTGTCGCTTGTGAATTTGGACTTTGACTAGTGCGGCTTCGTTGCCTGGGTCTAAGGGTGCGAAAAAGTCGTTGACAGTAAAGTGCTTGTCGTTGTGGAAAAGAAAGAGGGGTGGTCGCTGTGACGCATGGGTTGCTTTGGGTGGGGGATTCAGAGCCTGCCAAATCTCTTGGCCAGCGCCTAAACACTTCCACCGCGCTTTCACTACGAGTAGGCCATTGTTCTCTCTTTTCTTTGTTCGTCTGTTCACTCCTCAATGATCACATCATGTCGCGGGCTCGACTTCCCAAAAGAGCTCTCACCACTCTGTACCACCTGCGATTCGAGCGTTTTCCGAACTCTTTGAATTGTGCCAGGTTCAATAATACCCAAGGCATTGCCAGTGATGATCGCCATCCTCTACAAATTCCCTTCTCACGTCGCCTCGAGGCTTGGAATCCAAACCGACTACACTGGATCATCAAGACTCCCATGTCTATCTCCAAGAAACGTACCGTTCGCTCCTGGGTCATGAGAAGGTTTCGAGACACCTTTATAGACGAATTGGAAAAGAATGGCTTCAACAGATGGGGCGAACCTGTTGATGCTACCAAGAGAAAGTCACCTCTTACCGGCGCCTTGGCCATTACCATTACTCCTCCTGCACTGACCGCTTCTGTTACAGAGGTGCGCGGAGTCTGCAATTTGATTCTACAAAAGAATGTGATCTCTCGTCAGAGGCCATGAAATCAGTTGTTTTCATACATCCATGCCTTACCGACATGCACCAGCAAGGAGAGGTCGATCTCTCTTGAAGTGGTATTTTGCTACCACTATGGCACTGTCAATTCGACCACGGCTGCCGCTCACTATGGATGAAGGTCATGACTAGTGTTGACGCAGCAACCTCACAGCCTCTCCCATGGACAAAGCTGTCTACAATGTCTGCTTGCCTGACATTTACGATTAAGATCCCTCACACTAGCGATCGAAGACATGGCCCCGTTGATGCTCATCTGTTGGACGTCGACCATCCTACTCCATGTACAGTACTCGATGGCCTATCTTCCGTGTCAACCTCTCGTCCTCGTTCTACCCTCTTACTCAATTCGAAGAGAGTGTGGACACATTCAACCTGTTGCCGCTACAGTGGGATGGAATGAGGACATCATTCATGCACATGGAGCATTCCTCGTGCTACAGCTTGCAAGTCTGCGTCGCATATGATCAAATCTCGCCGCAGATGTCTAGTGGTCATTCAGGCAGTGTTTCTCATTTCTGGAGAAGCCTCAGAGCAGAGAGTTGCGATCTGTGTAGCCATTCGAGACTTCGAACTTTCTGGCGCGCTGAAACCGTACTAGAGAGTGATGCTAGAGTAGGTTACAATCGTCTCAAGGCTCAGGAGTCAAAGGTGTACAATCTGTCATTGATTCAACGGGCTTTCTCTTAATGATTTATACATGTCCCAATTGAACCTTTCCAGCACATGCTTCCAGACTTGGTCATCGGATAAAAGTGTCGATCCTCTGACGGAATGCACGATGACTTTCAACTCATGGCCGTGTCCAGTGAGAGCGTATAGAGACGCCTGTTCTCCGTGGACGACTACAGAACAAAAACATCATACATCTCTTCAGCTTTCAATGTGTCAAGGAACCACCAAAGGAGAGATGGTAAAAGACTACAGCACACGGCCTTACACATTTCGATACTAGAGACGGGGCAGAGAGAGTTAGACACTGTCAGGCGTGTGGCTATTGGAACGCACAGTAATCCTCAACTCAGAATCGTGTCCAGTGACAGTTTATGAGAGGGGGTTGGCGAAGGTAGTCAAGTTCGAGTTTGCGCACTGTTAGAGATGGGTGGAAAGAAGAACATTAAACACGAGCAACATGTTGATAGACTTTTTGTATGCACTAGCCACATCTCATGGGAACATTATAGAAGAGAACGATTTGATTGCTACTAACGAGAAACAAAAAGGTGATATTGTCTGGAACCATCCTTCGTCCTGCGATTGCTATCGACCTCCTCCTTCTTTTGTTTTTGACTATCAGATGGCGAAGACAGTGATTGCGATCCTCGGCCAGGAAGAAAACATGGAACGAGGAAACAACATCATGGGAAAGCATGTTCTGTGCTCTGCGTTTTGAAGACAAAGGAAAACATGCAGGGGAAAAAACAATGTGGCTGGCTGACTTGTGAAGAACGTGAAAGAGGCAGAAAAGTTCATACAGCACATGTAACTCAAGTCAAGTCCATAACAACTCTCTCGTCTTTCATCATTTGCTCGATGTCGACATCAACGTCGTCGTCGTCGTGAGTCAAATCGATAGGTGCAACTCTTTCACGATCTTCCTCGTCAACCTCTTCGAAGCACTTGCGAATGCTTGCGTAAAGCTTCGAGGAGAACGCAGGTGGGACTGCGTTTCCAACTTGCTGAACGACAGAAGTTCTGTTGCCAATGAACACATGGTCCAGGGGGAAGGTTTGGAAGCACGCAAACTCTCGCTCGGTGTAATGACGCTTGCCACTGTAATGCCAGTTGTTTAAGCCACCGCTAGTGGTTATGCATCCTCTCACCAGCTGGTGAGGGCTGTATGGCAGGAAGTCTTTGGGATCCAGGTTGCCTGGGTTGTGGTTTGGTGTATTGTGGCGGATGGGTTGGAGGGCATCGGCAATGGTCACTGAGGGCCTCAGACCGACAACAGGGTTGGCGGGAGAGGGAGAATGAGTGGGTAAAGGAAAGTCTGGCAATGGATGACCAGGGCAGGCTCCGAGCATTATGAGACGCTTTCGGGCTTGAGGGACACCATACTCAGAGAGAGTGTGAACGGCCCACTTGACTGAGTAGTTCATGGAAGTAAACTGCCAGACGAAGTCGTTGAAAATCTGCTTCTTGCCCTTGTTGAGAGCACCAAAGGTCTGCTCAAGCGTAGCAACCATAGGCGTAGCCTTGCGCAGGATGTCCGAAATACAAAAAAGAGTCGCCTCGTTAGCGTCGTGATTCTTGCCTCTGACGGTGTAGGCGGTAGAGACAGTCTTGCAAACCGTACTCATGTGGCAACAACGAACATGCGCATTGTTCTGCTTGCGACAAGTCAAGTTGTCGTGAATGCTTTCTTCAAACACTTGTGTGCCAGGGAAGTTGAGACGATATGTAGAGCAGGCATCCTTGTCGTGATCGACGGCGTACAAAATCTTGAAGCCACTCATCTTAGCTCCGACCGAAACGCCTCCAGCTCCACAGAAGAAGTCGGCGAATGTGAAGGCTGAGTCGGCCCTTAGGTCCGAGATGCGCATCTTTCCCATCTGACCTAGGATATCCGCTAAGCCCTTAGCATCTTTGCTGGCTGCTTCTTCAGCAGTAAGGTCAACGACAGAGAGGTCAGAGTCGACTTCGGGAACAGCTCGACGCAGCATGAAGTCCGGAATGGCCAGACCTTCATCACATTCGGCGTCGGTCAGTCTCTCAAGAGACTGCACATGTGGATAGCCAGTCATCAGATCCGTGGCGTTAGTGTACTGGAAGACTCTCTTCCATCTGCATGTGAGCCCGGCATTGGCTTGGACAAAAGCTGGGTTTCGTCCAGTCATGTCTTCGAATGTGCGGAAACTGTTTTGAGGGAACAGAGCATTGGTGTGTCTCAAGCCACGAATTCCAGTGGCCAGATTGACAGGAACGTCATGGAGAGATTGCGTGTGGATAGGACGGGAATCTCCTAGGTTATGCTGAAGGACTTGATACACTTCGTTGAGCTTTTTGGGAAGCATGCCCTCTAGAGTTCTAGCGCGACGGAAGAGAATACCTCTAAGGTAGACATTCTTGGTGTCCAGATCCTCAAATATGCTCTCGATACGAAGGAAATCACCGCACTTGAAGGGAGCACTGGGATCTATGCGCAGCTCAACGGTAAGACCGGGAACGACACAGTGCTTGTCCGAGACCCAATGTGCTTCAAGGAATGCCGTGTTGACAATAGGCTTCGTCCTGGGCTCGTAGACAACGAAGGGTCTTTTTGGTCTTCTTTTGGGGGTACTTGCAGGGCTTGACGATTGGGGCGCGCCCCAGCGAGCATCGTTGTCAGTGACCGGAGTTCGCTCAGAAATAAATTCCACGTCATCATCATCGATGTTGTCGTCTTCGATAGTGATCGTATCATAGGGATTGCCCTCTTTATCGTCGATAGTGATCATATTGTACATGTTCGTATTCATGTAGTCGTCGTCATCATCATCGATCATGATGGGCTCTGTCATGGAGGTCAGATAAAAACGTGGAAGGATCATGTTAATCACTAACGATGATGAGTGCCTGTACGGTCAGGTGCGACACTGCTTGGTCTGCGCATCTTGGATTGATCCGAGGAAAGGTAGGATATGATGGGGAGCAATGATTGATAGATGCCAGTCGACGTGGTTTTGTATTCAGAGGTTGGATTGCTGTACTGTTTGAAAAGCAGAGAAGCTCAATGAGAACCAGCAAAGTGAAGGCAGCTCAATGAGAACTAGCAGAGTGAAGGCCGCGGAGAGTCAGGCTCAAGACATGAATGAACCTTGTTATGGTGTAGGATGGATGAGGGTGAGGTCAAAAGTGTGGCAGGAAAAAGAACAGATAGACACCCTTCCACAGTAGTCTTATTGCTTTGAAGTGAAAGGTAAGTGGAGGTGTGCACAGAATAAAGAAGAGTAGGTTAAGTAGGGAGTTGAGACAAAAGAGCGCATAGATATTGAGAGGTGTTGCAGGAGGAGGTGAAACCATGTTCCATCACGTCTTGGACCAACTTCAAGTGAAGAGTACCATCGGATCAAGGGCTTTCAACCTTCAGACCAGTGTACCACCACGGATGCCTTTCCTTTGCTGTCCTCGATATCAAACTTGCCTTCTTCAGAAACGACTGTAATCAAAGATATAACGAAGCTGTATTTCTGATGTCAAACATGTAGACATTGATAAAACCATAAAATACGAGTCGTGAATGATGACCTAGGGGACCGATCCTGGCAGCATCCCATGATCTCTCTGCATGTCCGACTTTGTCTCAATGGCAGAAAGACCCATAGATTCTTCGGTCTTCATAGCGCAATCTTGAAAAGTCTTGTTACCGGAGTCCAGAGCTTCCTGCACAGGTGAAGCTACGGTGCTCTCGAGGTTGTGATCAGATAAGCAGACTTCGCAGGAGCTCCGGAAAGGAGGATGGAAAATCAGGTGGACCCCGCTATCGGGCCCTCGGACGCTCAGGCCCTTGGCACTCGTGGGCTGCCCGGCGCCCGGGTGTAGATAATTCTTTTTCGCCCTGGAGCTCGAAGAACCCTTCCTAACAAAATGTCTATCTCCATTCCAAGAGCCTTTCCAAGGCATCAACTGCCCTTTCCTGTTCACTGACAATCTGGTCAGGCCCATGTCCAGCTGCCAATAACATCTTCGCTATCTTTACGCGCACCCCTCGACCCTACTCCAAGGCTTCCTTGACTCGTGAGTTGCAGACTTTTCTTTTGCGCCCAAAAACACCTTCACTTTGCACGGATGAGATCAGAAGTAAAAAATAGATGTTAGACTAGTGATCTTTCATGAACACATTTTCTAGAACTGAGCAACACCTTGACCACACGCCTTGACAAGAAGCACTACTTGAACAAGCCCGGCTAACCTCGAGTCACCGAACAGAACCCCTCATTCTCTACCCCTCACAAATCCTCATCCATACAGCCATACATCATGTGTGGTATCCTCGGCGTTATTCACGGCAACCCGTCGTCACTCGACGCTGCCGCTGAGATCCACCAGGCTCTCTACTACCTGCAGCACCGTGGTCAGGACGCTTGCGGTATTGCCGCCTGTACCCGCAATGGTCGCATCTACCAGTGCAAGGGCAATGGTCTCGCTGCCAAAGTCTTCCACGACGGCTCCCGCGTTGCCGACCTCCCTGGCTTCATGGGCATTGGACACCTGAGATACCCCACCGCCGGCAGCAGTGCCAACTCAGAAGCACAGCCCTTCTACGTCAACAGCCCCTACGGCATTGCTCTTACACACAACGGCAACTTGATCAACGCTCCCGAACTCAGAGAGTATCTCGACCAAGTCGCTCACAGACACATCAACACAGACAGCGACAGTGAGCTGATGCTGAACATCTTCGCCAACGAGTTGAACGAGACCAAGAAGGCCAGAGTCAACGCTAGCGATTGTTTCGCTGCTCTCGAGCGCATGTACAAGCGCTGCTCCGGTGGTTGGGCTTGTACCGCTATGCTTGCTGGTTTCGGTCTCATTGGTTTCCGTGATGCCTATGGTATCCGCCCTATGGTTCTCGGCTCGAAGCCTTCGGACGATGGTATCGGTACTGACTACATGATGGCTTCGGAATCTGTCGCTCTGTCGCAATGCGGCTACAAGAACATCGTCGACATCAAGCCCGGTCAGGCTGTCATCATCGAGAAGGGCAAGGAGCCCGTCTTCTCGCAAGTCGCTCAAGAACTGAACTACGCCCCCGATATCTTCGAATACGTCTACTTTGCTCGCCCCGAGTCAGTCATTGACGGTATCTCCGTCCACCGCAGTCGCCAACTGATGGGCTACCGTCTCGCCGAAACCATCAAGCAGCAACTTACCCCCGAACAACTCGCAAGCATCGATGCCGTTATCCCTATCCCCGAGACCAGCTTGATCTCTGCCTACGCCGTTTCCAAACACCTCAAGATCCCTTACTGCCAGGGCTTCGTTAAGAACCGCTACATCTTCCGTACCTTCATCATGCCGAATCAGAAGGCTCGTCAAAAGGGTGTGCGCGCCAAGCTCAACGCTATCCCTATCGAGTTCCAGGACAAGAACGTGCTGCTCGTTGATGACAGTATCGTTAGAGGTACTACCAGTCGCGAGATCGTTCTCATGGCCAAGGAAGCTGGTGCCAAGCAGGTCTTCTTCGCCAGTTGTGCTCCTCCTATCACCTACGCTCACATCTATGGTATTGATCTCGCCTCATCTTCAGAGCTCATTGCCCACCACAGCAGCTCTCAGGATATCGCCAAGAAGATTGGTGCCGACGCCGTCGTCTACCAGTCTCTGAAGGATCTCGAAGAGTCTTGCGCCGAAGCCAGCCCCCGCCCAAACCAGAAATTCGAAGTCGGTGTCTTCTGCGGCACATATGTCACTCCCGTCAACAACGATTACTTTGAGCACCTTGAGCGCATGCGCGGAGATGCCAAGAAGCTGAAGGTCATGGAGAGTGCTCGTGAGGCCGTCAGACAAGGCACTGCCGGAGAAGACGAGGTGCGCATGGCAGCCAGTGGGGTGAAGGTTGATCATCAAGGCAATGTTGTGCCTGCTGACGAAGGCAATAAAGCACAAGTCAGTGCTGTCAAGAAGATCACAGCCGACGGCGACAATGAGGAAAAGAGGCCGAAAGATGGCTTGGTCCACCGCGGAAGCCAGGACGTCTCTCTGCACAACTTGAACGATTATTAAATGATGAAAGGGTGGGTTTGGCCGTTTGGAACGGTAGAAGGATTTCAGACACAGGAGACAAGGATGGCGTTTCAGGCGTGAGGTTACATTCAACCCTTCGTAAGAGGGAGACGCAGGAGGGAGGAGCATTGTCTTTGCTAGAGTAGAACGTCTTTTCTTGCTGCAAAGCTACATACGCAAGAAATCAATAGTCAATTGACTTTAATTCATGTTCGAGATCCACAATGACCCACAAAGGAGATGGTGGAGGAATCCGCGGTTAGCGTGCCTCGTCTCCATGCTAAAGTTTGTCACTTAACCAGCGGTATCAACGCACAGTTCTTTCCGGATCCGAGTCGTGTCCAGTGAGAGTGTGTCAGGTAGACGCTCTTCATGGATGACTTTCCGATCGCGAAAGCATCTTGCATTTCGTCAGCTCATATGCGGCTAAGCAAAAGGCGAGAGAGAGCAGCAACATCCAATTAACCAACGTGGGGCCCTTGATGCCCTATCTCATCAAGCTGTTGAGAAGTTGCCAGCGCCTGAAGGATCGTAATTAATGTTGTTTGATGAACATCTCACTCTTGCAAAGAGTGGGCATGTGCTACCGGCATCGCTCTCGCCAATTATTGTGGTGAACTACAGAGGCTTAATTCTTGTTTCTCGCGCCGAGATGCGGGCCGCCCAGGGCAGGAGCAACCAGGGCAGCAAGCCAGAGCCCCCCCACAGCGACCCACGGCGAGGCCGAAATGCAACAACACTCTACCGCACTCTCCAAAGGCGCACATCCTCATCATTTCCGGCCATCAACACCGACGTAACGCAGACAGCAACTTGCGCGGTAACCTAGCTGGATACAAAAAAAGCCATTTGCATCCGTTTGCGAATTATTCCGAGCCTTCCCGGTCCAGACGCAAGTGGATGAAAGTCAAAAGATGAGCCTCCATCTATGGTGCCCAAGAAACACTCATCCTCGTCGTCTCGAGCAGCGGCGCCTACACCTTCTACGGTTCCTCCGTCACAGCTGGGTCTGAATGGGGAAGAGGTTGCGACTTTCCAACGACATCAGCAGGTCGCGTTGTCCAGGGCAAACAACAATGCTCGTGCGGCGGCCGCAAATGGCAGAGTCTTGGTGGACACCAGCAGCCTACAGCTTCTAGCCCATCATTTCGATCATGTCATGGCTGGTATACAGCAGAGAGCCGATCTTGTGAGTACTCTGGCCCGTGAACTCCTGGTTTCGTGTGTAGCGTGCTTCTTCTATTTTGTCTGGCGGGATATCTAAGCCCCATGTGTCATGTGTCATCATTGAACTATGGCTGTTACATTTAGCCATGCTTTCAAACGCACCTACTGACAGCACCGTGTTTTGGAGTTGACCCGCGAAACCCAAGCATCAGTACAACGACAGAGCTCAAGAGCGATATCTTCAATCCAGGCTGCAAATGCGGAAATCGCCCGTGTGCAAGGCCTCCTAAGACAGATTGATGAGCTCGAGACAGAGTTTGACAAGATACGACGCATTCGCGACATTGTGGCGGCGTTCAGGAGCAGAGTTGAGGCGTTGGAGAGGAGAGTGAGGTGATGGCGCGTCGAGTAAGGAGAAAAGCCAAGGGGTACTCATGAGCACCCAGGTCTCAAACATCCGCCAGGACGTTTGTATGGTTCTTTTGGAACGACAATTGCACCAGAGGGACTCATGTCCAAACATCACGTTGAAATGGCATGACATTGTATTAGAGTTGATTACGCAGCTCCTAAGAACTCCAATAGGAAAGTAGTCAGTCTAAAGATTGGATCGTGTAAACAACCAGCCAAACAAGAGGAAATAAATCAAAATCGTGTACCATCATTGCCACGGGCAGTATCTTCAAGCCGCCCTACACAATATTCCGTCCGTCTCATTAGAAAGTCAGATGAAAAGCCATAGGGATCTGATAATCCCACACAATTCGGAACCCGCCCCACCAGTCTATCAAGGGAATCATAAACAAAAACAAAAATACCACACCTCTTCCAGGATACAACGCCAAAGAACACCGTGCAAGAAACAAATGCAGGCCGTAGATGCAACGGCCCGCTCACCCCAATAAAACATCAGAAGGCAGCCCTCGGTACAATCCCTGTTGGATGCCCAGTGCCGAAATACGGGCGGGTATATGATCGAACTGAAAAAGCAGAAAAGAATGCTCAGTTGAAGGCAGCGTGATTTAAGGCCAAAGATCACGGCATCACGTGTTGCGTGGAGAAATGTGGTTCTCCTTGTTGAGTACTGTCAGTCGACGAGGTGTCGCCAGTAGTCAACACCCTACAAACTCATGGTAAGCCATTCCCACTCTTGGGGGCCGGCTGGCATGCCAGAAGGTGTGGTGACCAGAGATCCGGGTGTACCGTTGTTGTTCATCATCATGGTCGGCTGCTGGCTGGGCGCGAATGAAGGCATAGGTGCTTGAGCGACCTCCTTTGGTTTGATGCTGGGAATATCATCCGCCTCACCCATCTCAATCTCTTGTGGAGAGCTACCGACTTTGCTCTGCTTGCGTTGACGCTTCGGTGCAACCATGCGCGTAGGGGCGGGGCCTGTGGCAGGCATCTGTGGCTTTGGTGGACCAGGTGCAATCGGCACTACGGTAGTCTTGGGCGCAATGACGGGGTTGTTCTGAGTGGTAGGGGTGTTTGCGGTCGTCGAAGAGCCAGCTGTGGATTTGGGAGAGTCGGCATCGTGGGTGGGCTTGGGAGTAGCGGCGGGAGTATGAGCCACAGAGTTCTTCCTGCTCGCGGCCTTCTTGGAACGGCTGGAGGAAGGACCGACAGTTGGGGCGCCCGCTCCGCCGCGGTTACGCTTTTTGATGACATCCGTCTTCAAACTGAGCGGACGTACAACGCCGTGAAGCTTGAGGAACAAACCACATGCGTTACACAGCGGGTGTCCTTCAGGGTTGCGGCGCCATAGAGGAGTGGTCTGTGTAAAGCAGTTTGTGCATGTGGTGGGCAGACCGTTGTCACCAGGCTTTGGACTTCCAGGACGAGAAGGAGCGACAGAGCTGAATCCAGTCGAAGACTCGGGCGGCGATGAGGGAGAGGATTGAGGGCGAGCAGAGAACATGCCATGCTGAGCAGCCATAGCGGCGGCGTTCGGGGTTGAGCTTGTACGGGGTATCTTCTTGAGACGAGGGTCGTTTCCGCGGTTGCGAATTTCGCTGACCGAGGCGGCTGAACCATGCGTGCGACCCAAGCTGCCCACACCCCAGTCCTGCGGGGAGGGAATCATCTCAGTATGCCCAATTGTAACGCCCTTGCGAGCGGGAGGGCCTGCGTAGCGAGCAGGCAGCGAATTGAACTGCCCTGAGGCGAGACCGCTCTCCCACTGGTATTCGCCCATTGTAGGATCTTCCATAGGTGAAAAATCAGTCTGCATCATAAAATTGTTTCTGTCGCCAAAGTTGGGTTCGTCGTCTTCGTTATCGGAGTCGGCTCCGAAGGTGAACATGTTGCTGTCACGCGGCAACGACATGCCGGTGGAGAGCACCTCGGTCGGATCGACATGGCCCGACATGGAGAAAGACGAGGGTTGGTTGAAGGAAGTCGATGGGTCGGGAGCGGAGACTTGACTGAACATGTTGTCGTTGTTGGGACTGAAAATGTACTGAGGCTGCATGCTAGCAACAGGGGTAGGCTGTTGGCTGGTATAGCTGCTCATGTGAGCGTGGTGCCTCAAGTCGACACTGCTAGAAGTGTTGAAGAAAACAGGCTCGTGCTCGGGGATAGGTTGAGGGGTCGAGACGCGGGACTGATAGGATGACTGAGGTGGCGAGCAGTAGTTGTTGGACATGATGGCCTGGTTGAACATGTTGGTGTATGGGCCATTGTTCATCATGGGCGAACCGACAGGCGAAAAATTGAAGTTGGTCTGGAAAGGGCCAGCCGACGATAGCAAGGGATCGTTGTGGTTGGAGTTGGCACCCGTGTCGAAGCCGAATGTGTCCAGGCCAAAGGGTACTTGGCCGTGAGTGTTAGGAGGATTGAAGGCGCCTGAGTCGAGCGAATAGTTGTTGAGGAGAGCATCGTTAGGCATACCAGTAGTGACAGGAGGGACCTGGGGTGAGCAGTCGGCACGTCGCTTTGGTGGCTAGAGAAGTCAGCAACGAGAAAGGCTTCAAGGAGTGAACGACTTACCCTGCGCTCATCAATGCTGGTCTTGCGTACATGGCGTTGGATATAGCCAAACTCATCGGTCGTTTTGTTCACAGCAGTGGGAGCGACCGACGGAGCCGAGGCACGCGCGACAAAGTCGTCCTGAGCCTCCTCTTGTAGCTGCTGATGGCGGCGAATAGGGATGCCCGTCGGAGTTGCCTTGAATTCCGAAGTCGCGGGGTCGAGCGAGGCAGGCGGCGAGGGTTGGCTGATGGGCGAAGCAATGGATGAGGGGACGATAAAGTCGTCTAGATTCATGTGATCGTGGGTGGGAGCGGGAAAGTGCGACTGAGACTGCGACTGCGACTGCGACTGCGCTTCGGCCGACTGTCTCAATTGCGCAATTCCACTAGGTGCGTTGGCACGCTGTTGATAGTGAGCAAGCCGACTATTGTGGCTTGTTAGCATCGACTTGTTCTTTGTCTGGGAGCTCAAAGAGAGCTTGGACGAATAGTCATACCTCTGGTGCTGAGCCCGCCTCAGGTTCATCGACATCATTCTCCACGTCAAGTTTTCCATGCGCTCAGAGTTAGGTAGTGTGTTCTTCGTCTTGGAATATAGCTTCCAGATCTGGGTGCCAAGGGGATCTTTTCGTTGCAGTTCCTCTGGTGACTCGCCGTCCGTCTCGCGCCATGTTGCCGACTCGAACACTGAATCACGCAGCGCTCTTCGCGTTGACTCTGTAGGGGAATCCAGTGTGCTCGCGCTGGTAAGGGAATGTACGGCCGACGAGGTGGTGGAAGAGGAAGGTGCCATCATTTCGCCCATGTTGGTTGGGAAGGCACGCGGCGATGTCATTTGGTGGATGTTTTGGTGGCCCCCACGCTCTTCTGACATGAATATCCGCTTGGCTTAATACATAAGCGTTCGTGCGGGCGTAGCTGTCTTTGCTTCAACACGTTTGATGCGCAATTATCTCAGTTGGAACAGATGGTGAACAGATGGTAGTGGTGAACAGATGACGCGCTGGGTGGGATGTGCAGTATCTAATGTTGGCTCGTTTCCTCGGTCAGCAATGTAGGGGTGAGCACCGACCGCAATTCGGGACGTCGCCAGTTTTCTCTTATGGTGGTTTAATGGCTGTACACTAAAGCACAACAGGCTAGACCGGGCTTGTTAGACCCATGTCCAACCTTTAGGCACTTCGCGCGTGGATCTGCCACATGCTGGAGTGTCTGCCCTTGCCGTCGCACTTTCCAACTGGTCCCTTATTTCTCTTTGATTCACATTGTTCAAGCCCTCGTGTTACGATACTTTGGATTCGTCCGTGATGGTTTGTTCGAAGGCTATCATGCCCTCTCTCGAATCGTGTTGGCACATCACTCACAGCCCATACAGCATCGGCTCAGGTGAACACCGACATGAACCCCCACGCCATCAGATCTCTGTATTTCCAAAGCCCCCAAGATGACGACGGGTCACAGCGTTGACAGCCATCCAAGAGACCCACCACTGCGGCTCAAAACCTTGCTCCTCCTATTGTATTGTACGAGTGTTTGGTGCCGTTGTAGAACCGCTCGGTGGCTCGGTTGAGGAACCCACCTACATACTTGGGCCCGTTCATCATTTGGCCCTCAATATGCAACATGAACATCATCAATATATCCATCTACATCCTTGCACACCCACGATCTCACCTTCACGCAGTGATGTGGATGCTCCTACTCGAGTACTCCCTTGCCTCTTGCACTGTCTGTCCTGACTCACGAGATTGCCTTGATCAACGACCATTTCTCGACATCTCCTCCTCCTACCCGTGCGCGACACTCTAACTCCCCACACCAACCAGTGTGGACCATCCGTGAAATTCCGAGGTAGACCCTGATCTTCGGTTCATCTCTTTGGGGCTTCAAAACCTTCATCCGAAGCGATTCGGAGACATCCAACTGGGGACCTCCAACTGGCGACACGGATGTGACCGCTTGGAAGCTAGAATCGACCTCGTGAATCTCCGCCTGAATCTTGAATCTTCATGACTCTCTGAGGAAGCGCTTTGCACCAATGATGTCTGGTTATTTACTAAATGTCCACAAGCAACTACCGATGTATCGTGGGTGGTTAGCTGATCTTCACACGCTTCACAATCCTGCAAAGCGAACAAGCAAAAGCAAAAAAAAAATGCACGAGACAACAAGCTCCACCGTTCCCCTAGACCTGTCGCTTCCGTTTCTTGCATGCTACGATTTTCTTGCGAGTCTCGAGACTTCGTTATTACTGAAGTGCCGAAATACACGCTTGACGTACCGCAATTGGTCTCTAGGCTCTCGAAAAGACCTGGCCATTCAATAGGGAATCATGCCTCTTGAGCCGGATTAGTGAGCCAGTCGATTTCAGGGACTTGTCCCTGTGTTTCCGCACACGACCACCGGCGAGCGGATGTCGCATCTTTAGCGCATCCCCGTCATTTTGAGTTAGACGCGCCCGAACCATGTGGATTGTGGATGGCAATGGAGCTAGCGGATACGGACAGCCCAACGAGACTTACCACGAGTCAACGTCGCCTTCTCCAGGATCAATTTGGTTGGAATTAAATCCGGTCGGCGGAGCCGGTCCATACATTTTAGCAACTCGCAGTACATGTGATAGAGGTGTCGAAAGATTCGAGCCGTGTGCTATGCTGCAAAGACATGCATGAATGTGCAAGTACCTACTAGAAGCTTTCACTTGGTGGTCAGGAAGGCTGGAGTTGACGCCGTTTCCAAGCCTTCCAAGCCACCACCACGGCTCTTCCTTCTCGAGGTGGGTCTGCGACTTTGCATCCTCCAGCTTGAGCGGCGGAACGCGGTGAAAATAACTAGGCCGCAGAACTGGTTTCTCCGGCACCGTCTACCCATTGTGTATTGTCGCGTGTCGTTGTTTGTGCCCTGAGGTCAGTCGTACCTGAATCGAAAGAACAGTCGGCGCACGTCCGTTTGCCTCGGCGAGAAATCCAGAGCGGCAGAACAGTCCTTCCGATATTAGCCTGTGCTTGTTGCAGGCGGCCGCGTGGAGCCAGGCGTTCGCATCCATCAGACGAGGGACTCTGCTTCGGGCCTCTCCTGGGCGACGCGGTTGCTTCGGCCGATGCTCATCAGCTGCATTGATCATCTCTCTTCGCCTATGGCACTTGTTTTTCTGCATAGCCTTGCTCAAGTAGTATATGGGTGGATATTGGCTTTTCAAAGACTGATCTGATGAGGGCTGACTGATTAATGCGAGGCAAGATTGTGGAGTCCAGAACATGAAAAGGCGCTCCTGCATGTCGATTGTCGGCGGCCACACTCGCTTGCACGGGGCCGCGGGCGCGAGTAGCTAAATTCAACCGGAGATGATGATCCCAAGGTGCTCCACTGTCCATAGCGGTTGGAAGACAATAACCAGATTCGTGGCTGCCACCAAGTGAGGTGGGTAGATTTGTTTAATGTCGCGTGAGGGTTGCTGCTGCAGTGCTGATGAGGGCCGGCCCCTCAAGCCCTGGGTGTTTTGGATGCGAGGTCTTGGTTGGGATGGGAGTGTTGATCATGAAGAGGTGAGTATCCAAAGCAAGCGATTGTGGGCGTGGTGTAGAAGTTATATGCGCGCGTGAGCACGGCATGATAAGAGAGTGCTAGCAAGAAGATAGATAGACATTCCTATCGAGCACCAATGTCGCGATTTCTCCCTGTTCGCACCTGCTCTGTTGATGCTTATCTGCGATGGCGTTATCAGTGTCTGAGCTGCTGCTCATCTGGGGCATGCAGGTCAATCCTCTCTTATCAAGCAAGTTAGGCAGGTGATGTTTGAAGGAGTGAGATTCTGGAGCGACGTAGAACAAGACAAGCATTGTTGCGAAAAAAAATATTCGGGAAACCCCAAGAATCATGTCGACCCCCTCGTGGCCATCAAGGTCGCACGTGGTTGCGCAAGATCACGCTATGGATTTCTATGACTACAAAATATACCCCCACTCCCAACGACGTGGTACTTCTCCAACAAGACTATAAAGCTGCTGCCTTCTGGTCGTGTGCGCTCACGTGGACCTTGACTTCGGACCTAAAATCGGATCTTGTATGGGCACAGCTGGACAAGCATTCTGGAATCCCTTCTTGGACAACATTTGACCCGGACGATATGACACATCTGACAGAAAAACAATAATCACGCGACACACTCCATGCTGTTTCGATTATGACGAATCGGTTCTGGATACATGACTGGCTCAATTGATCGGGACTGTAGTGGAAGAAAGAGCTAGGGAGCTGAATGGTAGTAGAGTTAGGAGAGAAGAACAGCCAATCGACCATAGTGTCAAGGACGAGAAAGAGGTGGAAGACTGTTGAACAAGCTCGATACTCGGGACCTTGAGATACACTCTCACTGAGTGTTTTAGGACCGAGTATTGTAAACACAGGGCCATGGAAGTCGAGCAGAACCGAGCTCTCGGCTTGCCGTGCCGCTATGCAAAGAGCTATCACTAGACAAGAAGGTTTCCAAGTAGAGCTAAATTGTCCAAAAAAGTACAGGGAACTTTCCACTTTCAGCGAAGCACGCATTCGACTATCGTAAAAAAATCTTTGATAGCTGGTTGGATGCTCAGTTTGCGTTCGAGAATCTCGGTTCTGTTGCAATTTCTCTTTGTACACATTCACGCTACTCCTGACATGGTCGTGTGGACGCTACAATTCTGGACTACATGGATCAGGCCAAGCTAAGTCACAAAGAACCATCTCGACCTCGAATCGATTGTGAGATTATCTCTGCATGCTAGCATGCTGTTAGCGCTCAACTCTGTGGCGAGTCTAGATGTCGTCTACGTTGTACGTGTTGCCCACTTCAGACCATGTACTGATGCCTGTAAAACCGGGCTTGTCGATCGTCATCTGAAGTGACAGTTTTCCATTGGGCTGAAGTCGCAAGAAATGGAAGGATCACTGTCGCTGAGTTGTCAATGACAATGCTCAAGCCGTCTTCGCTACTAAGCGACACGCTCCAGCCCACCGATTCTTAGCTAAGCCACTCGCCCTCCGACTTATAACCAAAGCGGACTACCGGATTTGTCCGTATGCCATGTGTTGCAATAGAGATAGGCTGATATCATTAAGGCAAACCAACTATAGACACTGACACGTGGTGTGACCTTCGAACTTATTCTCAGAACGAGCGTGTTAGACTGGTCACCTGCAATGTCTATCGACCATGTTCACAAAACCTACGACAAACCACTTCTACTTCTAGCGTACCGGGATTTGACCCAAGAAAGAACACCAGCATCTCTTGATGATACGGTTGTCACCACGTCGCACGGAATATGTTACATACAAGATCTTGAACAAGACTTTAGGGCCAGTCATCTGATGAAACATCAGTGTGAGAACCCAGCTGGGAAGAGAGTTACCAGACTCAATGGATCAACATAAGGCGAATCTGCTCGTCCACCATAGAATTGTTCATGGTGGAGGCTCGCAAATATGCTGGTTAGCCAACACAGCCTTGTAGACTTCATCGTGTGGACTCATCATAATTCAACTCGGTTTTCCAGGTACGTGGAGGGAAGTTGCAGTTTGGCGATCACAACACGATAGACTATGAGACTACGTACTGAAGAGCTATAATCATGTAAAGTAAGGTAACAATCAGTTGAAGAAGATTGAACGAATAAATTCGAGGCATGAGATGCAACAGAAGGATGACTCGACATCAAAAAGTTAATAACTTTCTACCAAGTGCGAATGCAGAGACTGGTAGAGGAAGTGTAGTCAGTTAGGCCTAACGGAGAGAACGAAGGGTCGACGACGTAAAGGACCAAAAATTGGCAAAAAGAGCAACGCCCGACCAGAGGCTCGAACTCTGAACCTTGAGATCTCTAATAGATAAAAGTCTCACGCGCTGACCAATTGTGCCAGCCGGGCAGAAGATAGCAATGTTGTTCAAAGATGCAATATTATGCTTTAATTCTGTGCGACCGTCAGCTCGCCCCGAGCATCTTCCTATCGCAATGATCCTGCGACTTGCTGTAACATCGCTTAAATACACAACCCTTGTTCATGACTTGCTACACCTTAGAGATCTTTCCTGGATGATGTCTAATTGTTTGTGTGTCTGCATTTGCTTCTAGTTGCAAGGTTAACAGCGATAAACGGGAGTGAGACATGCTTAGCTAATAACGTAGTCTTAACGTGTAAGAACGTAGTGATCACGGTTGTCCCTTTACGAATCAAAACATAGATAATTGTCACGCTATAGGCATCTTTGTGTGCGCTATAGGCTATGTTTGCCTTTAAAGGTCGAATGTTTATTAATTGGACCTCGCAACCTGTGCTTAGGTGGCTACCCTGTCATCAATCACTTGACCTAGAATATATTTTGTAGACACTTTTTTTAAGGGGCATCTCCTGAACTTACCGAGCGCTGTAGTATGAACAGTAGTTCTAGAGTGAGCTTCTAATTGATGCATAGGCCGTCATATAGACCAAGAGCCATATCATCGAGTCGTACTATACCCCTGTTGCAAAGTGAGGATTGTACTACAGTGGATGAAGCCTCCCTGTGTGCCGACCTTTGTCACTCGTGTGCTCAAGTAGCTGTAGAAACATATAATCTCACCACCTTGAAGGCGACTTCCACTGGAGTTGATAGCCAGCGCATCTTCATGGACGACTGTGCTAAACTCCAAGACATTGTGTATTCCTACAGCCTATATATTCAGCTGTGGTCGCGGAAGATGACTGGAACTCACAACTCCCAGCGCACGAAGAATAGGCAGAAGCAAAAAGATCCCGCTGGAAAATAGCACCTTGAAAGCATTCATTAAATAGGTCACAAATGCAACAATTTGGGAAGAAACATTTCATTACCATACTTCGTAGCTAGTATTAGAAGTGATTGATCTTAGAATCCATGTATAAATTCTAAAAAAAAGTCGAATCATAGTCTACAATAACCGTGCTGTCGAGGGTGTTTCGGAGTGACTGTTTAGTTATTTGAGTGTCTGTCTCCAGGGTAGAACGTGCGACGAAGCATGCTCTTATCGCACTCTTTGATAGATGAGATACCAGCAAGTCCCATACTCTGATCAAGGTCCTGAAAAATATTAGCGTGTTACTCGCAAATAACCTTCACCAGATACACTTACTGCCAAGAGGCCCTTGAAAGCATCTTTAGCTCCTGCCTTGCCGGCAATACCAAGACCGTAGACCCAAGGACGACCAATAAGAACACCTTTAGCGCCGAGGGATAGCGCCTTGATAATGTCCACACCAGTTCTGATACCACTGTCAAACAAGACTTCGATCTTGTCACCGACCGCTTCGACAATCTCGGGAAGCATCTCGAGACTGCCAACTGCTCCATCGCACTGGCGACCACCGTGGTTGGAAACAACGATGCCCTGAACACCAACCTCAGCGGCCTTTCTAGCATCCTCAACATGCTGAATACCCTTGAGAACAATAGGACCATCCCAGTTGTCCTTCAAGTGCTGCACTTCTTCCCAAGTGTGGGCAGCGCCAGGGAAAACCTTCGCCTGCCATTCGAGAGCAGCATCGTGGATGTTATCTTCAACCTCCTGGCCATGCTTGTCCTTGAACTGTCGACGGAAGACGGGGTCAGAAAAGCCAATAGCATCACCAATGCCCTTCATAAATGGCACGTAAGCACCGTCAAGGTCAAGTGGGCGCCAACTCAAGGACCAAGTATCAAGAGTCACGACCAAGACTTCATAGCCAGACTTCTTCGCTCTTGAAAGCATGCTTTCGGTGATTTCTTTGTCGTGAGGCCAGTAAAGCTGGAACCATCTGTGTCCGTCACCGTTCGCTTCGGCGACCTCCTCAATTGTGGATGACGAGGCAGTTGACAAGATGTAAGGAACTCCGATTTCAGCGGCAACTTCAGCAACTCCAGTCTCCTTGTCCTCGTGGAAGATCGACTGGACACCAACAGGAGCGACGAGACAAGGCGTGGGATATTCCTTTCCGAGGATAGTTGTCTTCAAGTTTCGGTGCGTAGTATCGCGCAGCATTCTCGGAACCACTTTCCAAGTCCTAAAGGCTAAACGGTTTGCGTCCATGGTAGCTCCTTCGCCGGCGCCTCCACCAACATAGTTGTAGCTTCTCTTGTTCATAGCCTCCTTTGCTTGTGCCTCAAGCTTGTTTGGGTTGGTAGTCACAGTAGGGACGACATTGTCGTACATTCCTCTGCGGTAGATCTCGGTCTGAAAAGCACCGTAGTGATCGTGTTGGGTAGGGACGTTACCCTTGTCGTCCTGGTGGGTTCCTTGGATGGCGTTCATCGTGAATTGAAGTATATGACGGACAAGATAGAAGTGGAAGATGGAAAAGTCAACTTGAATGAGCACCTACAATTCTTGATTAAATAGTGATGGCGACAAGCATAACCGTCTTGGAGAGACACCAAAAAAGTGATGTAGGAAATGACGTTCATCAGCTCCGCGGTGCCGAAGGGCCGAAAACGATCATGGAAGGAATTTGTGTTCTTCTGCGTCCCACTGCAAGCACATCACCATGACCAAGAAGCCTTTCTCGGCGCAAGTTTCGTGAAAGAAGCTTGTTTTGACAAGCGCTACTTCCAAGATATCTGCTCCGGTTACTCATGACATGGAGTTGTGCCGCGAAAGAGAGGAGCGCTGTCTCCAGTCATCAAGCTTCCTCGTTCGGATGGTTGCGGACGACTAGCTGCGTATGACACAATAATTCTCATGGTCGTTGTGGTCCACAAATAGTTACAGGCCGCTACAGTTGCAGAATATGTATACAGGTAGACGACCACCAGCCATACTGCGCCGATTGCTTACGATTTCGAGTGGCCACACCGCCGTATTTTGCTTGCGTATACGGCGTATCGTCCAATGACAGACGATTCCGAACAACGCCCCAGGAAACACAGGTGGCCGCGTATGCAACCTTGCGGCC
>ERZ794946.168-NODE-168-length-32549-cov-97.500585_pt1 | contig 32549 bp, 14 predicted proteins | sample MGYA00433072_ERZ794946 | MGnify/ENA primary metagenome ERZ794946 (study PRJEB30137, sample SAMN04331413) | food metagenome | isolation source: Y3 must sample point D1 replicate A | place: Australia: South Australia | collected 2014 ...
AATGGAAAACCATAACGTATAACATGAATCAATATTTGTTCAAGGCTGGCTTATGGAAAACACGATACCACTTTTTTTGTGAACACCAGTGCTATGAATTTTTCAAGGATCTCATAAAGGGAAAATATCCTGATGTACAGTGGGATACAGCGAATACACAGCCGTTCATCAGTGTTCCAGAAAATCAGGCTGCAACTCATAATTCTGATGTTGAACCAACCGTAAAGTGGTGCCTCTTTAAAGCAGCCGAAATTCAAGCCCATGCTGTGCGGGAATATTGGCAAAGTCAATATCCAGATGTGGGCATACCTGCAATATGAGTAGAGTTTACGTATCTAATATATTGGTATAAAAAGAACGCATCTTTTTTTTTTTTGGGCCGTTCTGGGCTCCAGGAAGTCATAAATTGTGGGTACGCTTTAGATGTGTTTGCAATATTTGCAACTACTCTCCCAAAAAAAAATTAGCATTGCAAGATATTGAATAACTGGGTCGTCCCGAAGCAACAGTGGGGAAATAGTTTACGAGTTTTGTTCAAGTTAAAAGCATTCCTTGTTGTGAAGAGAATAAACTTGATTTCGAAGGAGATCAAATTCGAAATAATCTGCGAATTCATTATGATCGACTAGGCAACGAAGACGCAGTTTTCTATTAAATCTGTGCGTTTGAGTAACTTAACTGACTATAATATCGCAATCTTAACATCATTAAACAATGTAAAAGAGGTCATACGCTATAAGAAGTTGATTTGATCCCCCGTGGATTTTGAAAAATGCTAAGATCAGCATATTGACCCATGTCTTTCCGCTCAATCCAGTCTATCAATCATTTTTCAACAAGGATAACCATAAAATTCACCCACCATGCTTTGGTTCATAAGATATACGGGGAGATCAGCAACTCTTCAACTTATTGAACATGTTGAGAGCAGGATTAAATAATCAATGTCCTGTGATTGCAACATCTATCATGCCTGACGTTTCTCGGACGATACAATCTACAATTTAATGAGCCATTTTAGCATATTAACGAGGGCTGCGTGAGGATCGAATGGACAAAAGCGTTTTCAGGCATGGGAGAATGGGATGCTTATAGAGGAGTTTAACCATGAAATTAAATGATTCTCCAGCAAGAAAAAAAAACTCCTGACTCAGTTCATGTGGCGGGAAATTTCTCTCATTGTCTCCCCCTGCAGCGCTACTAATCTTAAAGGTAGTGGTGGCTTCGACATTATATCGTTGGTTCAAGTTGTCCGATCACTAATGATCTGTTACTTTATTGCTATGTTATGTGTCAAAAGGTGATATCCCCATTTTTACTGATCGCAGTAATATTTTAACCTGCCATGGTTAAATTGTTTATTGTCATTGAGTTGAGCACTTTTTCATTGCACTGTAGTTGTTGCGTATTTCAGACTTACTCTTATAGTGACGCTAACAGGAGGTCTGGCTCTTAATACAAGGACGTCGTAGTATTCTGTTCACCGGACTCGAAAGCAAGAAGGAAAAAAGCACATTGTAGCCTTTTCAAAAACCTATCTTTTGGTACTAATTTATGGCGGCCCATACAGAGAGCTACCCTAAGAAATAGTTCGCATTCGTATATGAACTTCGGCTTTGAATATTGCGGATTCGTGCACAATACAAGACTTCTGCCGTTCCATGTCATCTATTGCGCGATTATTTTTTCACCAATTCCTTTCATTTCTAGTGGTTTCAAGGCGCAAGATTAATCTTAGATTTTACCTCCATCAAAAGCTCGGTAATTGGCACGTCATTTTACTATATGGCCTCAACAACATCGCTATACAGATTTGGGCGCCCTACTTAGCGAGACTTCCTACATTTGGAAATTACCCTAAAGGTATATTCTCTTTATGTAATAGCTCGCACAATGTAACCCGATTCAATTGATGCCCCAGTCGTCATTTATGTGCAAGCATATCTACGCTGGCTCTGAGACTTGTGTTGTCCAAACAAGAACCCCCATCATATCTAGCGTGAGTATCAAATGGTTGGCAATAGTTTGTGTGGTCTGATTATTTACGTACAGCTCCCCTTTTTGTGTGCATATTCCTGCAGATGCGACTCTAAGAGCTCACACTTAATTTTTCATTGTTTCTAATTTGGGAAAAGTCCGATTTCCCTCCTACTAACCGTTTAGTGCCAAGGGTGAGATGGCCCTTGAACGAGGGCCCAAAATAAGTTTGGCTTTGGTTCTATTTCTTGGCCAAAACTGCAGCTGCAGCCCTATAGGCACTTCTCCTGTAGAGAACATTCTTGTGCTATGGAACATATGAAAGGATGGGGCATAAAAAAACGGCTTCCTATACGAAGTATAGCATCGTTCAAGAACAACTCGTCCCCATAGTAATAATGACTTAGTCGCTAAGTGGAATGTGGAAGGCATGAGTGTGAGATGGGCGACCAGTAAGAGCCCATGTGTGCAGATGTAGTTGTTCAAAGTTTCATATAAATACAGCGGCTTGATCAGCTTTGTTTGAGACATTTCTCTGTTCTTTTCCTTCCAGTTAAGCCTATATCATCACTAAGCAATAACCCAAAAAACAACAAATACAATGGTCAAATTAACTTCAATCGCTGCCGGTGTCGCCGCCATTGCTGCTGGCGCCTCCGCCGCAGCAACCACTACACTATCTCAATCTGACGAAAGAGTTAATTTGGTTGAATTAGGTGTTTATGTTTCCGATATCAGAGCTCATTTGGCTGAATACTACTCTTTCCAAGCTGCTCATCCAACTGAAACTTATCCAGTTGAAATTGCAGAAGCTGTTTTCAACTACGGTGATTTCACCACCATGTTGACTGGTATTCCCGCCGACCAAGTTACCAGAGTTATCACTGGTGTTCCATGGTACTCTAGCAGATTAAAGCCAGCTATCTCTAGCGCTCTATCCGTAGACGGTATCTACACTATCGCAAACTAGAGTCCCTGTTTTACGAATGAAACCTGTACAGGTATGAGAGGTTACGAAAAAAAATGATAAATGAAAAAAAAAAGCTTAATAATATGAAATTAATAGTATGAATAGTTAGGCGCATGTATATAAATATAAATTTTTGTATATATGTATTATTAATATTATAAATTTCTTATTATTAAACCATCCTTTACGGAAATAACGGCCTATTCCCTTAGTATTTTGTTGTAGCTCGTGGAGTTATCCATTTTAAATGGATCTTGGGATAATTTTTACTGCTTCCCTCGTACTGGGAGCTTAATACACGTTCGTCTTGTTATCATCATAAATATGTGTTTATTATTCTCGCCTGGAAGGAAATCTTCAGTATAAATTCGTGAGGAATTTAGAATAAAAATAATTCAATCATAAGAAAACATAAAAAGATCAAGTAAATAATAGAGGCATACAAGCATAACCAAATAGTACTATAAACAATTTTAAATTACACGTAAGAGATAATGGGTTATAAAGTATGTTTTTTTAAGCCATTACTGCAGCGTTCTTTATCATTATTTGAGTTCGAATGTGGAAAATGACGACTGAAATTTATAAGATAAAATATTCGAACTATATAGAAGAAAATTTTACACTCTTCGCCTTTGAAAAACATGAGTGAATGTCCTTGATCGTTATTTGGCCTTCTGAAACTGTCCATATGGGTTATTTTGAGTTCCTTATAAAGGCTTGGCGCATTATCGAATATCGTTTAGTAAAATTTATGATCCACTTGCATCGGCATGGGCATGAGCAGTACTCATTACAAAATCCAAATCAGTGATATTTACAGTAGTCACAAATTACTGTTATTTTTTATCCATTTTTGTAGTTTTTGTACAAATATACTATTGGAAATAGAAAAAAATTCCTTTGAAAGGATCAATTTTAAGTGGTAAATAGAATGAACAAGCCCAGGACAATGGATTCAGAAGGGGCCTTATCGTGTCTCATAGATATTTTTCTTCTCGGTAACCTTTCAGTAATTTCTTGAGCACGAACTCGAAGCGTTTCATCAGGTATTTCATAACTATGCATGATTTTTGATGGCTTTGCATCATATTAGAAGAAAATTTTGCAGCTGAAGAGCTCTAATACGGCTTTTCTGTGGTCGTAAAGACAAGGCTGTTCATAACGCTTGTTGCCATTATGTAGCTTTGCACATCTCATATCGGTAAGGATGTCGTTTGTCATCTAGCGGCGAACTACTGTAATGTAATAATGTCCTCTGGCGTCGTGTATGGAAAAGAGGCATAATCAAAATTGGGCCTATCAACTCATTAGCACTCTATGCTATACTGTAGTGCTTTGTGCGGACTTTGCTGTGCCATTATAATCCTTTTCACCTTGCGATGGTCTTTCCGCTTTTCTTGCTGTTATTTTTGTATACGGGAGATCTGCCTCACAAAAGGTATATCTTCTACTTGGAGGCTCGAGGAAGGACAAAACACACATAAGCACTACCCATTTTCCTGGTAAGACTATACCATGAACAGTATGGCTGATACCGATAGAGTCAACTTGACTCCCATCCAGAGGGCATCTGAGAAATCCGTGCAATACCACTTGAAGCAGGTCATTGGGAGGGGTTCTTACGGGGTAGTTTACAAAGCCATTAATAAACATACTGACCAAGTCGTGGCAATAAAGGAGGTCGTGTACGAAAATGATGAGGAACTTAATGATATTATGGCAGAAATTAGCCTGTTAAAAAATTTAAACCATAACAATATTGTTAAATACCACGGCTTCATACGAAAAAGCTATGAATTGTATATCCTCCTCGAATACTGCGCTAATGGTTCTTTGAGGAGGCTCATTTCAAGGAGCTCTACCGGATTAAGTGAAAATGAATCGAAAACCTATGTGACACAGACCCTATTGGGGCTGAAATATTTACACGGTGAAGGAGTCATCCACAGGGACATCAAGGCGGCTAACATCCTGCTGAGTGCTGATAACACTGTCAAACTTGCTGATTTTGGCGTTTCCACTATTGTGAACTCCAGCGCCTTAACGCTAGCGGGCACACTCAATTGGATGGCTCCAGAGATCCTGGGCAACAGGGGAGCTTCTACGCTCAGCGACATTTGGTCTCTAGGTGCCACTGTAGTTGAAATGCTCACAAAGAATCCACCCTACCACAATTTGACAGACGCCAATATCTACTACGCTGTTGAAAATGATACCTACTACCCACCTAGCTCTTTCTCTGAGCCACTAAAGGATTTCTTATCTAAATGCTTTGTGAAGAACATGTACAAGAGGCCGACAGCCGACCAGTTACTCAAGCATGTGTGGATCAACTCTACCGAAAATGTGAAGGTCGACAAGCTCAACAAGTTCAAGGAGGACTTTACCGACGCTGATTATCATTGGGATGCCGATTTTCAAGAAGAGAAACTAAATATATCACCCTCTAAATTCAGTCTTGCAGCGGCTCCCGCTGCCTGGGCAGAAAACAATCAAGAACTAGATTTAATGCCCCCCACTGAAAGTCAATTGTTGAGCCAATTGAAGAGTTCATCTAAGCCTTTGACGGACTTGCATGTGCTTTTCAGTGTTTGCTCCCTCGAGAACATCGCTGATACAATTATCGAGTGTCTGTCGCGCACAACTGTTGATAAACGATTAATAACTGCATTTGGCTCCATTTTTGTTTACGATACCCAGCATAACCACTCTAGGTTGCGACTGAAATTCATCGCTATGGGAGGAATTCCACTGATCATTAAATTCGAACATTTAGCCAAAGAGTTCGTCATCGACTACCCTCAGACTTTAATTGAATGTGGAATAATGTATCCTCCGAATTTTGCATCGCTGAAAACCCCAAAGTATATTTTAGAACTCGTCTATAGGTTCTACGATTTAACATCCACAGCCTTCTGGTGTCGCTGGTGTTTCAAACACCTCGATATATCACTCCTTCTGAATAACATCCATGAAAGAAGAGCCCAATCCATACTACTAAAGCTATCGTCATATGCACCATGGTCTTTTGAGAAAATTTTGCCCTCTTTAATTGACTCTAAGCTAAAAAAGAAAATTTTAATCAGTCCTCAAATTACTTACGTAGTCTTCAAATCAATAAACTATATGATAACCACGAATGACGATAAAATACACAAGTCCGCTATTCCTTCTTCTTCCTCTCTACCGTTATCCTCCTCACCCACGAGGAACTCACCAGTGAATTCGGTACAGTCTCCATCAAGGTCCCCTGTTCATTCTTTGATGGCAACGCGTCCCTCTTCTCCAATGCGACACAAGAGCATTTCAAACTTTCCCCATCTGACCATATCTTCAAAATCAAGACTACTAATTGAATTACCGGAGGGTTTCTTTACCTGGCTAACATCTTTTTTTGTTGACATGGCCCAAATCAAAGATTTATCTGTGTTAAAGTACTTCACCAAGCTTTGTTACCTTACAGTACATATAAACAGCACTTTTTTAAATGATCTGCTTGACAACGATGCTTTTTTTGCTTTTATCCGGAATATTGATACCATCATTCCCTTTATCGACGACGCAAAGACAGCAGCTTTCATTTGGAAACAAATCACTGCTATATGCGTTGAAATGAGTTTGGATATGGACCAAATGAGTGCTTCTTTATTTTCTACAGCTATGAATTTCATCAGAAAAAAGAATAACACCTCCATAAGTGGACTGGAGATCATACTGAACTGCTTGCATTTTACGTTACGCAATGTAAATGATGATGTGGCTCCTACAGTGGGCTCATCAGAGTCTCATAGTGTTTTCCTCATAAAGGTCAACAATGACGCTGCTATTGAATTACCGATTGATCAATTAGTTGACCTGTTTTATGCATTGAATGACGATGACGTTAACCTCAGTAAACTAATTAGCATTTTCACGAAGATATGCTCATTGCCCGGTTTTGAAAACCTTACAATTAATATCATATTTCACCCGAACTTTTATGAAAAGATTGTTTCTTTCTTTGATACCTATTTCAACAGTTTACTTATTCAAATCGATCTATTGAAATTCATAAAGCTAATATTCACAAAATCGTTATTGAAGCTATATGACTACACAGGACAGCCGGATCCTATAAAGCAAACCGAACCAAATCGTCGTAATAAGGCCACTGTTTTCAAACTTCGTGCCATTTTAGTACAAATAACGGAGTTTTTAAACAACAACTGGAACAAGGATGACCCAAAAAGGAATTCAAATCAAGTTGGGGGGGACTCAGTTTTGATCTGTCAGCTATGTGAGGATATCCGTTCATTATCAAAAAAAGGAAGCCTGCAAAAAGTTTCAAGCGTCACTGCAGCAATTGGTAGTTCTCCAACAAAAGATGAGCGTAGTAATTTGCGATCCTCCAAAGATAAAAGTGACGGCTTTTCCGTCCCCATTACAACATTTCAAACATAATGTAGGAATTGCATGTGCATACATACATATATAGAGAAATAATACAGCATTACATTAACACTATATATAGAATTGTGAACCATCCAATACTGAAAACTCATCTGTTTGGAAAAGAGATCAGAAAAGTTTTTGAATTTAAAGAGGCCAGTAATGATAAAAAAGCATATACATATATATGCTTTTTTTCTTTTCTTTTTTTTTTCAATTGGGGATTAAATGTATGAACGACTCAAAGCGCATTTTGTTAATGTTTCTAGCTATAGATCAATAAATCTGAAATACGATATCTGACATGATTGCAGTGGCACAGTCTTCCGATAGGTTACAGCCAAGTTTTTTTTTTTAAGGTTTCTGAATTTTTTTCATTACGTTTCCTAATTAGGTTAAACGTAAATAAAAGCGACTTTTCAAAAGAATATCAAATCATATAACATGAAAAGAGCAAGATTCACAATACTAATTTCAATGAGAGTGCTATTTGATAATTGAATCAATTCTCTGTGTGAGTATGCATAGACGACAGTTTTTCCAAGAATACCGTAGTCCTCAGCAGCAGCAGGGACACCCACCAAGGTCAGAATACCAAGTTCTCGAAGAAATTGGGAGAGGTTCATTTGGGTCTGTACGAAAAGTCATCCATATACCTACCAAGAAACTTTTGGTTAGAAAGGATATCAAATATGGCCATATGAATAGCAAAGAGAGACAACAGCTGATCGCTGAATGTAGCATTCTATCGCAGTTGAAGCATGAAAATATTGTAGAATTTTATAACTGGGACTTCGATGAACAAAAAGAAGTGTTATACCTTTATATGGAATACTGTTCCAGGGGTGATTTATCCCAGATGATTAAGCACTACAAACAGGAGCATAAATATATACCAGAAAAAATTGTGTGGGGTATCCTGGCCCAATTATTGACTGCGCTCTATAAATGTCATTATGGTGTTGAATTGCCAACTTTGACCACAATATATGACCGGATGAAACCACCGGTAAAAGGCAAAAACATCGTTATCCATCGTGATCTGAAACCAGGAAATATATTCTTAAGCTATGATGATAGCGATTACAATATTAATGAACAAGTAGACGGTCACGAGGAAGTGAATAGTAATTATTACAGAGACCATAGAGTGAATTCAGGGAAAAGGGGGAGCCCTATGGACTATAGTCAAGTTGTGGTAAAGTTAGGTGATTTTGGGTTAGCCAAATCTCTGGAAACTAGTATTCAATTTGCCACAACATACGTCGGTACACCATATTACATGTCGCCTGAAGTGTTGATGGACCAACCATACTCCCCACTATCCGACATCTGGTCACTAGGTTGTGTTATTTTTGAGATGTGTTCGTTGCACCCCCCATTTCAGGCAAAAAATTATCTCGAGCTACAAACTAAGATTAAAAACGGGAAATGTGACACCGTCCCTGAGTATTACTCTAGAGGGCTTAATGCCATAATACATTCAATGATAGATGTGAACTTAAGAACCAGGCCTTCCACTTTTGAATTACTGCAAGATATTCAGATACGAACTGCAAGAAAGTCGTTGCAATTAGAGAGATTTGAAAGGAAGTTACTGGACTATGAAAATGAGCTGACAAACATTGAAAAAATCCTCGAGAAGCAAGCTATTGAATATGAAAGAGAACTGAGTCAGTTGAAGGAACAATTTACCCAGGCAGTGGAGGAGCGAGCCAGGGAAGTAATTAGCGGTAAGAAAGTTGGTAAGGTTCCAGAATCTATAAACGGATATTATGGTAAAAAATTTGCCAAACCTGCATACCACTGGCAAACAAGATATCGATAAAATTTGCTCTGAGAACATTTATACATTAATACATACGGGTATGTATGAATCATATTCAGTGAGGAGTTACACTGGCGACTTGTAGTATATGTAAATCACGTTAGTGAGACCATTTAGACCCTGTCAATGTTTCATAAGCCTCTATATATTTGGCCCTTGTCCTGTCGACAATGTCTTGGGGCATTTTGACGCCGTTAACACCGTTCAACTTATTAGCAGTAAGCCAGTCTCTTAAAAATTGCTTATCGTAAGAATCTTGGGATTCTCCTACCTTATAAGAGGCACCGTTCCAGAATCTAGAGGAGTCTGGCGTTAGCACCTCGTCCACTAGAATAATTTCATTGGTCTTTTCGTCAATACCGAATTCGAATTTGGTGTCTGCGATGATGATGCCCTTCTCCTTGGCATAATCTTTGCACTTGGAGTACAGTTTTACAGCCAGTTCTGCCACTCTACGTGACAAATCTTCACCCACCAGCTCAGCGGCCTGGGCAGGAGAGATGTTTTCATCATGTTCACCTTGTTCAGCCTTGGTCGATGGGGTGAAGATTGGTTCTGGGAACTCCTGAGATTCTTTAAGTCCTTGAGGTTGTTTCAAACCATGCACAGTACCTGTTTTTACGTACTCTTTCCAAGCAGATCCGGTGATGTAGCCTCTGACAATTACTTCCAATGGAATTAGTTTATGTTTGTGAACCAATAGAGAACGGTCTTCTAGTTGCGTTTTGTACTTTGGTTCGCTCAATTTTGCAGGTAGGTAATCGAAAATAGTCTTACCTGGGGCGATGTCGACCAAATGATTACGAACATCGTTGGACAGGAACTTGAACCAGAACTCTGACAGTTTGGTCAATAGGATCCCCTTTTCAGGAATGCTGTTTTCCATAATAACGTCATATGCAGAGATACGATCCGTAGCGACAAACAGCAACGTACCAGCGTCTACCTCATATATGTCTCTAACTTTACCTCTAGCCACCAATGGCAATATACCGTCCAGTTCAGTCTTCGTAATTGACATTATCGTTAATATTTCGTATGTGTATTCTTTGTAAGCAATGCTTATGATTCGATTGTTCTTAATAGTACCAACTGCAAAAGATAAAACCCAACCGTCTTACCTCAAGGAATCTGGGTAAGAATATATAGAATATATATATATATATATGTATGTCTATGTGTATTAGATGACATCTTCGAGATTAGTATTATTACATCCTCATCTCTCGCAAGAGTCAGACTGACTCGTGAATAAGCTTCGGGTGACCCTTATGGCATTCTTTTTCAACCTTCAGGAAAAGTTTCAGATGAGTTGAAATTTCGAGTATGGCTACATGGATCAAGTGCTGTAAACAAAGAAGCTTCTACAGGGGTACGCTGGTTGTGTTTTCTGCTTTGCTATCGTGTAGAACTGGATCCATTCTTTCCTGGCTGTGGTAGTACTTAAGGAGTTGGACGTGTTCAAGTCGAGAAAGAGGTGAAATACACGTAGTTTTTAGATAACATTCTCTGCTTGGTAAGAGAATGAGTAATAAGGAAGAGCATGTTGATGAGACTTCTGCAAGTGGTGTCAAGGAGGTTAGTTCTATAGCTGCTAGACATGACAATTGTTACGCGCCTTCGTTAATAACGTCGACGTCGGGCATGGACTCCTTTCAATCGCACGCGCTACTGAATGATCCAACCCTAATAGAGGATTATTCAGATATTATTAATAATAGGCCTACAAGTGGAAGTAAACTTACTTTAGGAAACGAGGATTCGGAGAGTATGGGCGGAAGTGTTGTGGTGACTCCGACTTCGAATAAGAGTTCGCCCTTCAATTCGAAACTTAATATACTGAGTAATGCGGCAGAAAAGGGCCATGATGTTCTGCGAAATAGAGATGATGACAAAGAGTTAGAGGAGGAGAACGTGGAAAAACATATGCATAGCAACAGTAAAAGGGATCAGCGACATTACAAAGAAAATTCTTCGGAATTGCCCGACTCATATGATTATTCGGATTCTGAATTTGAGGACAATTTGGAAAGAAGGCTACAAGAGATCGAAACTGATTCCGTGGATAGCGCCGATAAGGATGAGGTGCATTTTTCAGTGAATAATACAATGAACCCTGACGTTGACGATTTTAGTGATGGCTTGAAATACGCCATCTCGGAGGACGAGGATGAAGAGGAAAACTACTCTGATGACGATGACTTTGACAGAAAATTTCAAGATTCAGGGTTTCAAGGGGAGAAAGACGATTTGGAGGAGGAAAACGACGATTACCAACCCTTATCGCCGCCAAGAGAACTGGACCCTGATAAACTATATGCTTTATATGCGTTCAATGGCCATGATTCTTCACATTGTCAATTAGGGCAAGACGAACCTTGTATACTTTTGAATGACCAGGATGCCTATTGGTGGCTGGTTAAGAGGATCACTGATGGTAAAATCGGGTTTGCGCCAGCGGAAATTCTAGAAACCTTTCCAGAAAGACTAGCTCGATTGAATTGCTGGAAAAATGAAAACATGTCTTCTCAATCGGTTGCTTCCTCCGATTCGAAAGATGATTCCATCAGCTCTGGTAACAAGAATCAAAGTGATGCAGAGAGTATAATTCCGACACCTGCACTGAATGGATATGGTAAGGGGAACAAATCTGTTAGTTTCAATGATGTTGTCGGTTATGCAGACAGGTTTATAGATGATGCAATTGAAGATACCTCGTTAGATAGTAACGATGATGGCGGTGAAGGCAATGGACAGTCGTACGACGATGATGTTGATAACGACAAGGAAACAAAAGTAACGCACCGGGACGAATACACTGAAGCGAAGTTAAATTTTGGCAAATTCCAGGATGATGATACGAGCGATGTAGTGAGCGACGTCTCCTTTAGTACATCTTTGAATACACCACTAAATGTGAAAAAAGTTCGGAGACAAGACAACAAAAACGAAAGTGAGCCTAAGACATCATCGAGTAAAGACAGAGAAGATGATTATAATGCAAATCGGTATGTGGGGCAAGAAAAGTCTGAACCGGTTGACAGTGATTACGATACCGATCTGAAAAAAGTATTTGAAGCGCCTCGTATGCCATTTGCGAATGGTATGGCAAAATCAGACTCTCAAAATTCCCTTTCAACAATTGGCGAGTTTTCACCGTCGTCGTCAGAATGGACAAACGAATCACCATCCACTCCAATAGTTGAAGAAAGCAGCAGTATTCCATCATCTAGAGCAATAAAGGACATTTCACAATATATTCATGCAAAATCGAAAATTGAAGAGACAACAAACGTGGAAAACACAGAGGGGCAAATTCAAGCCAGCTTGGGGTCTAGTGGAGGAATGGCAAATCAAACTGACGCAGAACAACCTAAAGAGGAGCTAGAAAAACATCACAGTACCCCCGAAGAAGAAAAGCAATCAACCTTATCGTTACACTCATCATCTGAAGAAGATTTTTATATGGATGAACAAAGGGCGGTATCATCAGCAAGCATAAATAGTTCACTTTCCGGATCAAGGGCATTGTCTAATACCAATATGTCCGATCCGGCTTCGAAGCCCAATTCTTTGGTTCAACATCTCTATGCTCCAGTTTTTGACAGAATGGATGTGTTGATGAAACAATTGGATGAAATTATTCGTAAATGATATTGTCCTTACAATAAAGCCTGGTCTTTTTCTCATCCAACGAACTTGCATCATATTCATGAATATTTATTTGTTTTAGAAACATTTCGGAAAAAATAAGGTAGTAACAGTTCAGCATATATGATAGCTAAAACAAACAACTATATATCGTATCTACAAAGTTTATCTTACTTCTTCTATTTTTTAACTTTGCTTCAGATTATGATAATGAAAAGGAGGAATAAAATTCTGTCATTATTCAGCATCCTCCAATGTGTCATAGGGATATAACTGGGGTTGAGGAGGTAGTAGTCGACAACTACTTAGTCGTGATACAACAGTATGGATAGGTACTTTCCACGAACATTACTGATGACAGTCAGCTATTCACGAGTTCAATTGTGTTGGATTAACAAAAAAATTTGGACGCAACCGGAATCGAACCGATGACCTCTTCCTTGCAAGGGAAGCGCGCTACCAACTGCGCCATGTGCCCAACTCATTACAATACTAGACTTATGAAGGAATGGTAAGTGCTTAGAAGCTTTATGATGTAGTAGAGATTTAAGGCCATCAATTACATTGTTGAAAATAAGAACCAACTATCTTCGATCAATTTGTATTAAAACTGCTAGCATATTATCATATATGATGTAAAAAGACGACATAAAGGTCGAGTAACAATCATCCGATATAACGGAAGCTGAAATCCGAGGATCGATAATATAGCATAATTACTTGTATGAACGATGCTAAAATATTTGTTCCTTCACATCTACACGTGGAAGTAAATGAACTGGATGTCAACAGTTTAGAAGAGCTTTTTTTTCGGTTCTGGTAAACATTCAATAAACTGTTTTGCTCCCACTAAATATAAATAAACATAATTATATGTCTAGTGATAAACAACTACTTTCCCGCTGAATGCATCAAAATATCAATGCAAATTTAAAAATTGTATTACACATATGTATGCTTCTGAAAAACCTTATAAATACATAAATTCTGAGAAAATAATTATACATGACTGATTCCCAGCTTAACCAAATCCAGCCCATTCTATTGAGAAGAAATGAGTTTCCTTTGTCTCTTCCGCAACACCGCCTATGACCCAAAGTTTTTTCACAGTCGTTCCTAGTCTTGCACCACTTATCATGGATATTAGGTCAATCGGCTCATTATGATAATCAATCGCATCTTGTATCGTCAGATGTGAATGGAAACGAAGAGGATCACCAGGGTATGCTATAAACTTCCCACCAAAACGTCCACCTGGGGACAAAACGTACCCTTGATCTCTCAATGCCTTGTATAAGAAATAGGTCTGCATTTTTCCTGCCTGTCTGTACTGCTTAAATAACAAATTACTGATATCATCGCGGGATAAGCTGTCTGAATCACTCCGTATGTCTCTTAAAATCATAGAGGTATTAGCAATGTCAATGAACAAAGAAGATTCAATTAGCTGGTCATTATTGCTAGATTTATCAAGCCGTTGCAATTCTTCAGCTGTGGTTTTATCATTGATTCTACCGATTTTCTTTAATTTTGCAATGTGTTCATCCTTTTTGAACTTTCTCTGATATTCAAATGACTTGTTCAAACGATCGTTGACAATTTTAGATAGTTTGGCGCCCCGCTCTAATGTTATTCCCTCCATAATCTCATGTCCCTCTTGTCTTATTAATTTCACATCGGCAAGATTGTTCAAATGCAGCCACAGCACATCTTCTAACATAAGCCTCAAAGGTACCGACAAAAATACATTTTGCTGTGCTGCAGTAGGCAAAGTTCCAGATAACACACCACAAATACCCCATTTCCTTAGAAGTTTGATGTGATCTATGTCAAATACTAGCGGCGGCATAAAAACCTCCTCGCCTTTTGCCGTTCTTTTTGCATATATGTTAATAGCTATGCGCGTACCACCTTCTTCAGCCATATACGAAAGGATCTATGCTAGTTGGGTGGATTTCTTATCGCATCACTTTCTTATTCTCTAACTTTTGTTCGCTGCTCAATAAAATATCTCTGCTTGGAAAAATGTCACGCGTAAAAATTAGACGAGGCGACAAAAGACGCGTGAACTAACATAAAGGATTACTTGAACAAATGTTATCACTTTAAGTTCTACACGTAAAACAAAAACTATTCACTCTTCTTATTACGGTAAAGGCGAAACCAGCAAGAAAACCAGATTATACTTACAAGAGATGAGCAGTGTTCAACTTTCGAAGGGCGATTTTCATAGCATCTTCACCAATAAGCAAAGGTACGATAATCCCACCGGTGGCGTTTATCAAGTTTATAACACCAGGAAATCTGATGGAGCTAACAGCAACAGAAAGAATTTGATCATGATTTCCGATGGTATTTACCATATGAAGGCTCTGTTGAGAAACCAAGCTGCATCCAAGTTCCAGTCAATGGAACTACAAAGGGGTGATATCATTCGCGTGATAATTGCAGAACCTGCTATTGTCAGGGAAAGGAAGAAATACGTTCTTTTAGTAGATGACTTTGAGTTGGTCCAGTCGCGTGCTGATATGGTCAACCAAACTAGTACTTTTTTGGATAACTATTTCTCAGAGCATCCAAATGAAACCTTAAAAGACGAAGATATAACTGACAGCGGTAATGTTGCCAATCAAACAAACGCCAGCAATGCTGGTGTCCCTGATATGCTGCATTCAAACTCAAACTTGAATGCAAATGAGAGAAAATTCGCCAATGAAAACCCTAACTCGCAAAAAACCAGACCAATTTTTGCCATCGAACAACTGTCTCCATACCAAAACGTTTGGACTATCAAAGCAAGAGTTTCCTACAAGGGAGAAATTAAAACGTGGCACAATCAAAGAGGTGATGGTAAACTATTCAATGTCAACTTCTTGGATACCTCTGGAGAAATCCGAGCCACCGCGTTTAATGATTTTGCTACAAAATTTAACGAAATTTTACAAGAAGGCAAAGTATACTATGTATCAAAGGCAAAACTCCAACCAGCTAAGCCCCAATTTACTAATCTAACACACCCTTATGAACTGAATTTGGATAGAGACACTGTTATAGAAGAATGTTTCGATGAAAGTAATGTTCCGAAAACCCATTTCAATTTCATCAAACTAGATGCTATTCAGAACCAGGAAGTAAATTCCAACGTAGACGTCCTCGGTATTATCCAAACTATAAACCCACATTTTGAGCTAACTTCAAGGGCTGGGAAGAAATTCGATCGTCGTGACATCACAATTGTTGACGACTCTGGGTTTTCTATCTCTGTTGGCCTATGGAATCAGCAAGCCCTTGATTTCAACCTTCCTGAAGGTTCTGTTGCTGCCATTAAAGGTGTTCGTGTGACGGATTTTGGTGGCAAATCTTTGTCTATGGGATTTTCTAGTACCTTGATTCCGAATCCAGAAATTCCTGAGGCATATGCCTTAAAGGGTTGGTATGATTCCAAGGGCCGCAACGCAAACTTCATCACTCTAAAACAAGAACCCGGTATGGGTGGTCAATCGGCTGCTAGCTTAACAAAATTCATTGCTCAGCGTATTACTATTGCTAGAGCTCAAGCTGAAAATCTAGGAAGAAGCGAGAAAGGTGACTTTTTTAGTGTTAAAGCTGCTATAAGTTTCTTAAAAGTTGATAATTTTGCATATCCTGCCTGTTCTAATGAGAATTGTAATAAGAAAGTTTTGGAACAGCCTGATGGTACCTGGAGATGTGAGAAGTGCGACACCAATAATGCAAGGCCAAATTGGAGATACATCTTGACAATATCAATTATTGACGAAACCAATCAACTATGGCTCACTTTATTTGACGACCAAGCTAAACAATTATTGGGTGTTGATGCTAATACATTAATGTCTTTGAAGGAGGAAGACCCCAACGAATTCACAAAAATTACTCAAAGTATCCAAATGAACGAATATGACTTTAGGATTAGAGCGCGTGAGGATACATACAATGATCAAAGCAGAATTAGATATACTGTTGCTAACCTACACAGCTTGAATTACAGGGCTGAAGCCGACTATCTTGCCGATGAGTTATCCAAGGCTTTGTTAGCTTAATGTATCAAATAATCAAGTACTATTTAATCTATGTAACATATGAGAAATGTAAAAAAAAAACTTCTATTTCGTCAAGTTTTTGAAGGGTGGTTCAGCATCTCTCGATGACTGGATATGAAACTACACGTTCAGTCATATATATTTGAACCCATAATGCACAAATGAATAAGAATGCTAACAAATTCTAATTAATGGCATGTTACTAACACCCAACAGTTTACCGCCCTTTAGGTGTGCAGCTTCAAATAACAAAGCTTTACAAATTCACCTTCAACATTTACGTTCAGTAGTATGAAATTAAATCATGACGTGCTCCTATCAAAGTGAGATTATTGCACTTCGTATTATTGGGAAATTATAAAAAAATGCCAAATTTTTCAATTCTGTGTCAAAGAAATCGCGGTAGGCATGACTATACCTCTTCAGTGTCAGTTGCCCGTTTAAACTTTCTCCTTTTGAAGAGAAACCTATGATGACTGCATCTTAATTATCCTCGTATAATCTGTAGGGATTGTGAACCGTTCTACAAGCAAGTTATTACCTCTAACATCATATTGCTCTCTCGTCCGAAGATCGATCGCTATTTCTTCCTCTTGTTCTAGTCCTTGCTGCTGTTCTGCCTCATCGACCTCATCAAATTCATCTTCCTTCTCCAAATAGTCGACATTCTCTTCTACTTCTTCAAAATCTGGCGCCAAAGCACTCCACTTTGGCGGAATAACAACAGACCACACATACACGTTCCCAGATTCAAAACCATTACTCACTATACTCATACTATAGAAGTCCCAATTTATATCTATCAACTCCTCTTCAGCCCCTTCCAGGACTCTCACCAACGTTCCACTAGTCGTTTCCCAGATGTATAGTTCATGTGCAGAAGAACCATGTGTAGAAGCGACTAAGTATTCGGCAGTATTATTACTAAAGAGGATACAGTTCCACTGTAATTTATTAATCACATCCTGGTACTTATGCTCTAAGGTCAACTCAACCGCAGAGTTTTCATCATCAATACTTATTTCGTATTGTCTTATTGTTCTATCGGAGCAGTTAATAGCTAATCTTTCACCATTTTGCGAGACAATTAAATGTTTGATATTAGAACTCGTGATTTTAAGGGAATGAATACATTCTGTTTGATATAGAGAATGGAATTTATAGAAGTCTAGCCAACCTTTTGAAGTTCCCACAATAATAATATTTGGATGTTTGGTATGTACTGTACAAACAAGAACATATCCATGATCAGGTGTCGAACTCAATTGTTTTTCGTCTGATTTACTGAGAAGGCTTGCGACCGGATCATTGCTGAAGTCAATAACATATGCGTCACTTTCCTCAAATATCGTAGCTACACAAAGCCGCCTTTTAGCATCCAGCCATTGGCAACCCCAAATTGGAGAATCGAATCGTATTTCTTTCAAAGGCTTACTTGGCTTTGAAAGATCCCACAGTTTTATTGACCAGTCTCTAGAGCTTGTAAGCAACAATCTACCATCTGGAGACCATGCGATAGATGTAATGGGTCGAACATGTGCTCCCAACATATTTCCTGGGACACAAATAGGCCTGAACGTATCCATATCGTAAATAACAAGTGCTCCATTGGCACACCCAAGAGCCAGGTAATCACCGCAAGGACTGAACTGGAGACATTCAGTGCGTAAAGGGTTCTCAATCGTATGTGTGAGCTTCTCAGGATGTTCCTTAAGAACAGCGAATGGATCCTGTAAAAGGATGTTCATAACGAAAAGAACCAGCTGATATACACAAACTAAAAGGACTCGGTCTCGACTCTTGAACCCCAGGGGAAGATCCAATATAATCGTCAACCTATTATTTTATATATTCTCTATTTTTGTACGTGAATTTATTCTGTATTCTGTTACCGTAAAAAAAAAACGAATCGCGTAATAAGTTGGAAAAAAAAAACACATCAGCAGAAATGTGTACATACAAAACTTACTCTATCTTCCCTCTGTAGTTTGGAAAAGTATTTAAAGATAACCAATCTCTCTACTAATCATGCTTTTAACCTCTCTTTTACAGGTTTTTGCCTGCTGTCTAGTTTTACCAGCTCAAGTTACTGCGTTCTATTATTATACTTCTGGTGCTGAACGTAAGTGCTTCCACAAGGAATTGTCTAAAGGTACTTTGTTCCAAGCAACTTACAAGGCACAAATTTACGATGACCAATTACAAAATTACAGAGACGCTGGTGCGCAAGATTTTGGTGTCTTGATTGATATTGAGGAAACTTTTGATGATAACCACCTGGTTGTTCATCAGAAAGGTTCAGCAAGTGGTGATTTAACTTTCCTTGCGTCTGATTCGGGTGAACATAAAATCTGTATTCAGCCCGAAGCTGGTGGCTGGTTGATTAAGGCTAAAACGAAGATTGACGTTGAATTCCAAGTAGGCTCTGATGAAAAGTTAGATTCTAAGGGTAAAGCCACTATTGACATTCTACATGCCAAGGTTAACGTCCTAAACTCCAAGATCGGCGAAATTAGAAGAGAGCAAAAATTGATGAGAGATCGTGAAGCTACCTTTAGAGACGCCTCTGAAGCTGTTAATTCTCGTGCTATGTGGTGGATTGTCATTCAATTAATTGTTCTCGCTGTTACTTGTGGCTGGCAAATGAAACACCTGGGCAAATTTTTCGTTAAGCAAAAAATTTTATGATCAGACTAAAAACCTTTTATGTATCTTCTAGAAATTTATAGTTTATAAGAGCCGCTAAAGGTATTCCTTCTTTTTGAGAAAGTGGAAAAAAAATGAAGACTAAATAATATCATCTTGGAATGGTATTTTACACAAACTTACGTATTGAGTTGGGCTATACGGTAATTATGTCACGGCTAAAATTTTCATTATCAAAAGGTATATAGGGACTTGAAAGCCTCAACTTTATTTTCATCAACCAAGCCATTTCCTAGCTGCTTAGACACCACGGGAACATTGAAATCAAACTCTTCCGCCTTTTCCTCCGAAAAGTCGTTATCAATTGGGGCGCTGATATGTTTACCTTCATTATCGTTTTCTTGTGAAAGATTGGACCGTGATTTCTTTTGAACACTATTAAAAACAAAGCCTTTCGATGAACTTTTTTGAGGAGTAACCGAAAGATCTGGTTGGACGGGAGTAGAATCGCCCTTTGTAAGTTCGGTTTTTGGCTTTCCAACTAACGGCTTCGCCTGTAGGTTGGTAAAATTGAATTCCTTTGATGATGCAGATGGTGCGTTCTCGCTCTTATAAGCATTCTCAGTAGGTTCAACGTTTCTTGAAGTATTAAACGAGAAGTTAAAAGCAGAGGATGGAGGTTTATCTCCACCATCCTTCTTTTCAGGTGAGGTTTCAGCTACGACGACATTTGAGCGTAAGGATGAGGACCTTGCAGGTTTGTATTTAGTAAAAGAATCTTTGCTTGGCGCAGATGGTGAAATTTTGGTGGCGTTCAGTTGTTTCATTGGTTCTTCGCCTTGTTCAGGAACGTTTTGAAATAATGGCTTAACAGTAGTTTCTTCTTCACTGATCTCTTGCCTTGGTGCAGCATTTGGAGAAACTCTCTTATGTTTGCGTATTTGGCTTACATAAGAGGAGTATGGATTAGCAAGTTCTGAAGCTGCATTATTCTTCTTACTGTCATTTTCATCTAATAGTGAGACCAATGCCGCAGCTGTATTACTTATTTTCTTACTAGGAGCTGACTTTGAAACACCACTTCTTACCGATTTAGCAGATGCTATACTTTGAGCAGATGTGTTGGCTGTGTATGTATCAGGGATCTTTTTCGCTGCACTATATCTATAAACGGTTGCTTTGTATGGTGAGGGCAGGCTAGAATAATTGAAACTGTATTTTCTTGAACCAATGCTTCCCAAAGTCGTATTCATTGACGCATTTGAAGTATCATATTTTGGGTTGAAGGTCGGCGCATTAGATATGCTGATTGGTGTACTTCCTGACTCCTTCAAGATAAGCGACTGGTCGATATTATTACCTTCGGCTGATTTTTGTTCTCTTTCCGAAGTTATCATGGACTTGCTTGATTTTTGTAACAATGACATCACACCCTCTATTTCAATTTCTGATAAAGGCTCATTACCTTTTTTACTAAAAAAGTTTGCAAGCTTTGCATTGGAGATGTTAGTTTCATGTGTTTCATCATACTCCTCTTCTTTATTCTCAATGTCGTTTCTGGCTTCACCCACTGCAGAAACAACTACGGAACGGTTTACAGTAGAATCTGGGGATATCTCAGAATGGAAATAACCTCCAGGCATACTTGAGATTCTTCTGTTAAAAGACTCATTGCGTGGTTGTTTATTAGCAACATTATTCCTTGGACTCACTCTGGCTGAATCTTTTTGGGTAAAGAAAGTTTTAATTTTAGAGAAAAGGCTTGGTTTATTGCGTGCATTGCTAATAATCTGCTTTCGATAGGGAGCGGAAGGCACAATAGCGCTAGCCCTCCTTAATGATTTACGATGCATTGGATGTCGATTTTAGGGTATTTTGCGGTGCTTATTTGATGTAAAGGTCTGTTATTTGATGTTTAAAAGTACACATTACAATAAGCTTTCACTTGTAAATACATCTTTTATTTTCCGAGAGGAAAAAGTTTCAAAAAAAAAAAAAAAAAAAAAAAAAAAAAAAATAACTTTCTCATGTAATAAAAGGTAACTAATGTAGACAAAAAAGTATACATTTAGCTTTTCTTTTTTTGATGATTTTTGAGTTTCATGTTACCAATCAGAACAATTAACGACACCTTCATTATGAAAAAATTATTTAGCTATAAGTCTTCGAAGTAGAACATGATATTTGGCAATCACTCGAATAACTATCTTAATTTACCTGCTGAAATAATTTGAAAAAAACACCCGAGGCAGCAGACGAAAGGTGTTTTTGCTAAACAATTATTGATTTCTGGCGCCATTTCTACATTCTGAACAGTTCATCTCATTTCAGTAACAGTACTTCAATGGAATATTTATTAAAGAAAGTGCTTAAAAAAGTATTATAAAACGATACATGGACTGACTCAAGATTGAGCTAATAAGGTCCACCGCCTAGTGCTTAAGAGTTCTGTACCAGTATAATAATTTATCTTGATCGTATTATGTGTAAAAAAAAGGCGCTTGAAATGAAAGCTCCGAAAATTAAAATACTTTGACTGCTTCGGAAAACAAAAACATATAAATAAATTTAAAAAATAAACTGTAAAATATTTGAAAACTATTTAAAATATAAAATATTTTTAAAATTATTAATTACTACGTCATGTGATAAGAGTTAAATTATAACATAAAAGGTTTTGAAGTTCAATGTCAAAGTCAATATAATAAGCATACTAAGGCACACTTATGCAAATCGAGTTATTGAAGCTGGTAAAATTATAAGATTTTTATTTTTATTTCTTGTATTTCTGCAAATCTGCATTTTCAAATACCGCTTGGTTTTTTGCATCATAAAGGGCGGCGCTTTCAGTCGCGAAAGTGAAATAAACAACCAGTCACACATATAACTTTCTTCTTGCCATAAGAGAGAAGAGGACGTTTGGTTGAAGCCAACTAGCCACAAGAAAAATGGTACTGACGATTTATCCTGACGAACTCGTACAAATAGTGTCTGATAAAATTGCTTCAAATAAGGGAAGTATGTTCATGTCTCATTCTCCTTTTCGGCTCCGTTTAGGTGATAAACGTACTATATTGTGAAAGATTATTTACTAACGACACATTAAAGAAATCACTTTGAATCAGCTGTGGGATATATCTGGTAAATATTTTGATTTGTCTGATAAAAAAGTTAAACAGTTCGTGCTTTCATGTGTGATATTGAAAAAGGACATTGAGGTGTATTGTGATGGTGCTATAACAACTAAAAATGTGACTGATATTATAGGCGACGCTAATCATTCATACTCGGTTGGGATTACTGAGGACAGCCTATGGACATTATTAACGGGATACACAAAAAAGGAGTCAACTATTGGAAATTCTGCATTTGAACTACTTCTCGAAGTTGCCAAATCAGGAGAAAAAGGGATCAATACTATGGATTTGGCGCAGGTAACTGGGCAAGATCCTAGAAGTGTGACTGGACGTATCAAGAAAATAAACCACCTGTTAACAAGTTCACAACTGATTTATAAGGGACACGTCGTGAAGCAATTGAAGCTAAAAAAATTCAGCCATGACGGGGTGGATAGTAATCCCTATATTAATATTAGGGATCATTTAGCAACAATAGTTGAGGTGGTAAAACGATCAAAAAATGGTATTCGCCAGATAATTGATTTAAAGCGTGAATTGAAATTTGACAAAGAGAAAAGACTTTCTAAAGCTTTTATTGCAGCTATTGCATGGTTAGATGAAAAGGAGTACTTAAAGAAAGTGCTTGTAGTATCACCCAAGAATCCTGCCATTAAAATCAGATGTGTAAAATATGTGAAAGATATTCCAGACTCTAAAGGCTCGCCTTCATTTGAGTATGATAGCAATAGCGCGGATGAAGATTCTGTATCAGATAGCAAGGCAGCTTTCGAAGATGAAGACTTAGTCGAAGGTTTAGATAATTTCAATGCGACTGATTTATTACAAAATCAAGGCCTTGTTATGGAAGAGAAAGAGGATGCTGTAAAGAATGAAGTTCTTCTTAATCGATTTTATCCACTTCAAAATCAGACTTATGACATTGCAGATAAGTCTGGCCTTAAAGGAATTTCAACTATGGATGTTGTAAATCGAATTACCGGAAAAGAATTTCAGCGAGCTTTTACCAAATCAAGCGAATATTATTTAGAAAGTGTGGATAAGCAAAAAGAAAATACAGGGGGGTATAGGCTTTTTCGCATATACGATTTTGAGGGAAAGAAGAAGTTTTTTAGGCTGTTCACAGCTCAGAACTTTCAAAAGTTAACAAATGCGGAAGACGAAATATCCGTTCCAAAAGGGTTTGATGAGCTAGGCAAATCTCATACCGATTTGAAAACTCTCAACGAGGATAATTTCGTCGCACTCAACAACACTGTTAGATTTACAACGGACAGCGATGGACAGGATATATTCTTCTGGCACGGTGAATTAAAAATTCCCCCAAACTCAAAAAAAACTCCGAATAAAAACAAACGGAAGAGGCAGGTTAAAAACAGTACTAATGCTTCTGTTGCAGGAAACATTTCGAATCCCAAAAGGATTAAGCTAGAGCAGCATGTCAGCACTGCACAGGAGCCGAAATCTGCTGAAGATAGTCCAAGTTCAAACGGAGGCACTGTTGTCAAAGACAAGGTGGTTAACTTCGGCGGCTTTTCTGCCCGCTCTTTGCGTTCACTACAGAGACAGAGAGCCATTTTGAAAGTTATGAATACGATTGGTGGGGTAGCATACCTGAGAGAACAATTTTACGAAAGCGTTTCTAAATATATGGGCTCCACAACGACATTGGATAAAAAGACTGTCCGTGGTGATGTTGATTTGATGGTAGAAAGCGAAAAATTAGGAGCCAGAACAGAGCCTGTATCAGGAAGAAAAATTATTTTTTTGCCCACTGTTGGAGAGGACGCTATCCAAAGGTACATCCTGAAAGAAAAAGATAGTAAAAAAGCAACCTTTACTGATGTTATACATGATACGGAAATATACTTCTTTGACCAAACGGAAAAAAATAGGTTTCACAGAGGAAAGAAATCAGTTGAAAGAATTCGTAAGTTTCAGAACCGCCAAAAGAATGCTAAGATCAAAGCTTCAGATGACGCTATCTCTAAGAAGAGTACGTCGGTCAACGTATCAGATGGAAAGATCAAAAGGAGAGACAAAAAAGTGTCTGCTGGTAGGACAACGGTGGTCGTGGAAAATACTAAAGAAGACAAAACTGTCTATCATGCAGGCACTAAAGATGGTGTTCAGGCTTTAATCAGAGCTGTTGTAGTTACTAAAAGTATTAAAAATGAAATAATGTGGGACAAAATAACAAAATTATTTCCTAATAATTCTTTAGATAACCTAAAAAAGAAATGGACGGCACGGCGAGTAAGAATGGGTCATAGTGGTTGGAGGGCATATGTCGATAAGTGGAAAAAAATGCTCGTTCTAGCCATTAAAAGTGAAAAGATTTCACTGAGGGATGTTGAAGAACTAGATCTTATCAAATTGCTTGATATTTGGACCTCTTTTGATGAAAAGGAAATAAAAAGGCCGCTCTTTCTTTATAAGAACTACGAAGAGAATAGAAAAAAATTTACTCTGGTACGTGATGACACACTTACACATTCTGGCAACGATCTGGCCATGTCTTCTATGATTCAAAGAGAGATCTCTTCTTTAAAAAAAACTTACACTAGAAAGATTTCCGCTTCTACTAAGGACTTATCGAAGAGTCAAAGCGACGATTATATTCGCACAGTGATCCGGTCCATATTAATAGAAAGTCCTTCGACCACTAGAAATGAAATAGAGGCGTTGAAGAACGTTGGAAACGAATCAATAGATAACGTCATCATGGATATGGCTAAGGAAAAGCAAATTTATCTCCATGGCTCAAAACTTGAATGTACTGATACTTTACCAGACATTTTGGAAAATAGAGGAAATTATAAAGATTTTGGTGTAGCTTTTCAGTATAGATGTAAGGTTAATGAATTATTGGAGGCCGGAAACGCTATTGTTATCAATCAAGAGCCGTCCGATATATCCTCTTGGGTTTTAATTGATTTGATTTCGGGAGAGCTATTGAATATGGATGTAATTCCAATGGTGAGAAATGTTCGACCTTTAACGTATACTTCAAGGAGATTTGAAATACGAACATTAACTCCCCCTCTGATTATATATGCCAATTCTCAGACAAAATTGAATACAGCAAGGAAGTCTGCTGTCAAAGTTCCACTGGGCAAACCATTTTCTCGTTTATGGGTGAATGGATCTGGTTCCATTAGGCCAAACATATGGAAGCAGGTAGTTACTATGCTCGTTAACGAAATAATATTTCATCCAGGGATAACATTGAGTAGATTGCAATCTAGGTGCCGTGAAGTACTTTCGCTTCATGAAATATCAGAAATATGCAAATGGCTCCTAGAAAGACAAGTATTAATAACTACTGATTTTGATGGCTATTGGGTCAATCATAATTGGTATTCTATATATGAATCTACATAATGAAATGAGGTGTATAAATTTTACTTTTATGTAACCAAAGTTGTATTAAATATTTAGAAATGTTATACTATTTTTGGGTTAGATTCCGTCTGGCAAATTAAACAAGAATATTCATCGGGTTTCTGGGCCAAGTTTTCGAGGCAAGTCTGGTGAAAGCCATGGTGACATTTGAATATGACAAGGGGAGTTTTGAGATCTACACTAATCATATCTTGGTGGCGCTGTACATTTTCCCAAGCTAGAAAAAGTAATGGGTCCAGACCAGCTCCCCATATTTTTTTCCCGCAGATTTCGCAGTCGTCGGTGTGTATAGACCACCCTTCACTCAGAAATTTTCTATACTGTTGAACAAGATCTTGCGAAGAATCCTCTATAATCTTTTGAATCAACTCAGAAAGAGATCTTTCCAATTTATAAGTATTAAAAACATTCAGTAGCAGTTGCTTTAAATCCTGAACTTTCATTAAAATAACGTCTTGGTGCTCAAGAACAGAAGACATTATTTCCCAGAATTCCCCACCTGAATCCTTCTGAGAGGAACTCTTGGACCTAACCAATCCCAAAAATGCTTCTTGAAGTAGTTTATTACATAAATCTTTCCTTTCATCGTGTGAAGGATATTTCCCATATAGAGTGATCAGGAATGTAATCAATAATATCCAACACGATTTTTTCTCGGTACCAGCAGAATTACAATCATCAAAGGCCCTCCTCAAAGATTCCAATAAAGTAGATATATTTGTTTTCCCTTCATTTAGACATTGTTCAATAAAGCTTAATAAATCCCTGACTGCTAGGTTAAAACTTTCCAAGCGTTCGTGAATTATAGCTGCAGCTTCAAAATTAGAGTCTTGACTCAATAAGTCCAGAATTTGTAAGCTCTCAGCGTTGCTGAGAACTGTACCATTAAGCCAAAGAATCATTTCCCTTTTGCTCTTGTATTTACAGTTCAATTCGATGTGTAAATTTCTTAAACGCTTATCGACCTTATTGTTGATATTTGGCGTAGAAAAAAGCTTATCCAAATACTTTTGCTGAGTCTCCTCATTCTTTACTTCCAGGATTTCTTGATGAAGATTATAGTCAAAGTCAGAAAAAATTGTGACGCATTTTTCGATACCGATCCTTGAGAGAAGAAGATCAAAGTTCGTCTCGATAACTTCAGTAACTTTGCCACATTCTAAACTTCCAGGTGGGCATTTTTTGAGTATGTAGTCGGTTATGGATACAATGTCCGTGTTATATTCTTTTTCGATGTCCTTAGTTTCTAAAATAAGTGAAAGCGCACTGGCGTACTTATTTTCACTTTTATAGATATGGAAAAGAACTTTATTGAAATTTTTTTCTTTTAGTTCCAGTATAAAATTTTCTGTTGTTCTTGAATGATAATAGGGTAAAAGCGACTCCAGAGCTATTTGAGAAATTTCATATATACCTTGAACCCTAGAGGAGCATATGGTATTAACAACGCAGTCGAGGGCTTGGTTAGACACTTTAATAAATTGAGGATATTTTGATATACTAGTTGCAATGAAAATTGCAACAAGTACCCTGATGTTGTCTGAATTTCCCGTATCTTTCATAGCATCCAATAGTAGATCAATAACATATTGCCTACTTACCAATTCTGCTTCTCCAACTGATGCAACCATGTCATTGTCATCGTTAAACAAGGACGCTTCAAACACTTCATTGAGCATTGCTAAGAACCTACTCGGATTCGATTTCAATAAAAGGTGAAAGTAAGGAAATGCTGGCTCTTCTTCTGGATTTTCGCATATGTAAAGTTTATGATTGCTGTTCGACGGCCATTTTATGGAGAAGCCACTAAAAATAAATGCTGAAAGTTCCCTTTGTATTTTGGAGCATTTATTACTTGGTGATATAGACAAGTTTTGTGGATATTGCCTGCCAGTAAGGATATACGTTACGTAATCAAATATAGTCGTTTCAGGAGGTGCTTGAGGACCATTGAAGATCACACATTTTTCACTTTGGTTAGAAATCCTGTATATCAAGTCCACCACTGGGGTTTGATAATCATCAAAGATCTTGTTCCAAATATATATTAATAAATCGAACAAATTATACTTTTGGCATAGTTTGACGGCAAGATCAACATCAAGCGTAGTAGGATTTAACATGATGATTAAGTCTTCAATTACTTTTAAATTCTCCTCCTTAGCATAGTAATCAATTATGGACCTGAAAAGAACTGGGGAAATTGACGTAACTGATCCTTGGGCAACAATATTTGCTACAACTTCAAAATATACCGCGTTGTCCTTCAATTCAAAGAACTCCAGACCCTGTTCCAAAAAGACGTCTAGAGAAGGAATTGAGTCTAGTTTTTTGGAAGATTGCTGCAAAACACGAACAACTACCATTAATAATTGGTAAACCCTATTGTAGTCGGCATTATCTTTTTTTATAAGAAACCTTAGGGCAGCCAAGGACAGATTGTAAAATGGTTCCATAAGTTGCTTAGTCCTCTCTTCCGTATTATTATCTAGCTTCAACAAGTTTGCCAGTGGACAGTAAGGTTGCAAAAGTGATTCTATGAACTCCAATGCACCCAAGTAGTCGCCTTTCAAAATATGTCTTAAAGTAATATCTGACCAAGACACAAATTTGCCAATTTTAAATGAGTAGTTTGTTAACAGGTAGAAACTTCTTCTACTTATTACAAAATATTTATTAGGTGGGATCATCAAATCGTGAATCAGAAAATCCAATCTTAACAGGATCTTGAAGTCATGTTGGGGGTCCAATACCAAAAATTGGTGCGATATGGTTAAAACACCAAGTAGGAGCTGGTCAATCCATTGAATGGATAATATAGATTCTGCAAATTCAGGAGAATGGCTAGCGGACTGAACATTGAAGTCTGATGAAGATATGGAAATAACGGAAATTTTATTATTTACGGAATAAGCAACCCTGGAACAGTTTTGAGTCCATGAAATAGAGCTATTCACGACTAGAGAATTTTGTACTGAGGGTTCAACAGTTTCTTGAAACATCAAAGAAACGTGTGGCGATAATAAAATAAGGGCAAAATGTGTAGTTGTGAGTACACTCAACAAATTAGTGGAAATTTTCTCCCGTGATATTAGTGGAGACAACTTTGACCTTATTAATTTCTCCTTGGAAGAGTTCACATCTAAAATTTTTTTTGAATTATACACCAACTGCCAAAAGCCTCTTCTGTAACCGTTATAGAGTGATACTTTACCTGTCCTATCACTAACAATCAGGGCTGTATGCCGAGCACCAAAAAAGTCTAACCCTGTGATTTCCTTGTTCACATGGTCATCGATGTGTAAGACTGCCGGTAAGGCAGGCGTTGGGGTCATACCATTTGTTGGTTCAGAAGTGGGTTTCACTCTATACCCTACGTTCAAGTTCCAAATGCATATATTTCCGGTCTCGTATGAGGCAGCTACATGAGTACCATCGGAACATATGACAATTGATTTCACTGGACTTCTTATTGAGTGAATAGAAGGGTCCTCAGATAAGGTCGGCACTAGGATTGTCTGCAAATGTTCATTATAATTAAAAATGAGTACGCATCCTTTAGAAGTGCCCATCAAAAAATACGTGGCTGTCGGATACAAGCACGTGGGCCCTCCATAAGCACCCAGGATGGAATATACGTGTGTTAAAGTTGTCCATGAGACTACGGATTCGGAGCCTTGTGACACTGCAGAAGCTACCCCTTTAGGACCATCTTCGTTCGGGGGAGGTGCCGTATATGAAGAACTAGATGCCAGTTTTTCACTTAGTTGGGTATACGATCTAAATTCTAGGAAAGTCTTTTGAGTGTCATTAATAGTCGTATCGATGCTAGATCTGCTGTCGTGGTCAAGGCCATTTTGCTCCATTCTAGGTGTAATGAGTAATGGTCTCGGTAGATATATATTTTACACTTATTAAGCCTTTGTATGTATTGTTAATAACTGTCCTTTCTCACGCAGGTATATCATCGTAACCAGAGGTTCCCTTTTTTTTTTTCCACAGGAAACTCACGTTTTGATTATATGTCTTTCTCGTTTTTGCCATGTTAAGCTACGAATAATGAAATTTTCCTTTTCTTCTAATCGTGAAAAAGTTATCCACCATAACTCCCTACACCGCGTATTTTCGACAAGATATTATGAGTATGTGTATTTAAGAATATGAAAAGAGATATACATAACTTGAATATTCCCGGAATAAATTCAATTAATAAACACGATTCCTTATATAGTGGTTACACAAATTAGTAATAATGTTTCGTGTGCAGTCGAAAAGTTTATCGTTCAAAATTCCTTCTGTTTTTTTTAGCCTAAAACCTAAGTTATTTCGTTGTTTTTTTCATTTATTTGTTAATCTTTACAATGTTGTTTTTGCTTTAATGTTAATTATAAAAAGTTTATAAAAAAGCCTTTTATAATTTTTGCATAGCAGCAATATCGGTAGATTGGACGTGGTCTTCGTCTTCTTCAATGCTTTGTTGCAAGTCGTCCAAGGAAACCTTGTCATCTTCGACAACACAGTTAATTTGCAACTTCTTGATACCGAAACCAATTGGGATAAATTGGTGAGCACCCCAGGTCAAACCTTCCATTTCGATGGCCTTGACGTTAGCAACCATTTCTTCCAAATTGGTTTCATCATCCCATGGCTTGACATCTAGAGTGACAATGGACTTAGCAGCTGGCTTAGCTGGCTTAGCAGCCTTCTTAGCGTTGTATGCGGCAATTCTTTCAGCCTTCAACTTTTCAGCTTCAGCGTCAGCTTCTTCATCGTCGGAACCGAATAAATCGACGTCATCGTCATCTTCTTCTTCTTCGGCAGCGGCAGCAGAGGCAGCTGGGAAAGAGTCGAATTCATCGGCCTTGGAAGCGATGTGGTTGAACCATCTGGAGAATTCTGGGTAAGCAGATTGGAAAGCCTTGAAGACAGTGACGTCAGCTTGAGAAACAGCAGTACTATTTTAAAAGGAGAAACAAAACATTTTGCTTGTTAGTAATGAGAACTTTTTTCTTGTAATGCAATCTTTAGACTCTGTCTTTCTTTTTTTGAACAAAAAAGGAAAAAAAAATAACAGATAACTAATAATGATACTCTGCTCTGTGCTATCGTCAGATACTGTGATAGTCAACCACATCTCTTTTGTCACTCATATCGGGGGTCTTACTTCCCATCATAAACACGGACCAAAGAATTAAATTCATCATTCACATAAGCGAAAAAAAGTAATCATTATTAGTTAACTTCCCTTTACATGTAACCATAGGAAAAAAAAAAAAGAAAGAAAAACAACGATCTATAAAGTAAACTAAATCGGAACATACCCTTCAATGTATGACTTGTCAGCCAAAGAAGCGTTTAATTGTTTCAAAGTTTCAATCTTGGAGAAATCGGTGGATGCCATTATGTGTGTATATATTCGGTTGGACTCTTCAGTGCTGAAAGGTAGAAAGCATGAGGTAAAAGATAAAGAGTAGAAGGAAAAAAAAAAGAACCAACTAAATATAGTGGGTAGATAACCTTAAACTATTTATTTAGAGGCGACAATGTGAAAAATTTTTTCTTCAAAGGCTCGGTTGTCGACAAATTGTTGCGTTGTGCTTTGATTTCTAAAGCGCTTCTTCACCTGCAGGTTCTGAGCCCTAAGAAAAAAAATTTCCTTGATTGAAAATGGCGGAAAAAAAAAATTCAGAAAAAGAAATAAAGCACGTGTGCGCGGTGTGTGGATGATGGTTTCATCACTGTCAACGGCATTTTCGTTCTTGTGGATTGTTATAAACTTTCCAGAACATTCTAGAAAGAAAGCACACGGAACGTTTAGAAGCTGTCATTTGCGTTTTTTCTCCAGATTTTAGTTGAGAAAGTAATTAAATTATTCTTCTTTTTCCAGAACGTTCCATCGGCGGCAAAAGGGAGAGAAAGAACCCAAAAAGAAGGGGGGCCATTTAGATTAGCTGATCGTTTCGAGGACTTCAAGGTTATATAAGGGGTGGATTGATGTATCTTCGAGAAGGGATTGAGTTGTAGTTTCGTTTCCCAATTCTTACTTAAGTTGTTTTATTTTCTCTATTTGTAAGATAAGCACATCAAAAGAAAAGTAATCAAGTATTACAAGAAACAAAAATTCAAGTAAATAACAGATAATATGTCAAAAGCTGTCGGTATTGATTTAGGTACAACATACTCGTGTGTTGCTCACTTTGCTAATGATCGTGTGGACATTATTGCCAACGACCAAGGTAACAGAACCACTCCATCTTTTGTCGCTTTCACTGACACTGAAAGATTGATTGGTGATGCTGCTAAGAATCAAGCTGCTATGAATCCTTCGAATACCGTTTTCGACGCTAAGCGTTTGATCGGTAGAAACTTCAACGACCCAGAAGTGCAGGGTGATATGAAGCACTTCCCATTCAAGTTGATCGATGTTGACGGTAAGCCACAAA
>ERZ794946.170-NODE-170-length-32174-cov-5.103334_pt1 | contig 32174 bp, 20 predicted proteins | sample MGYA00433072_ERZ794946 | MGnify/ENA primary metagenome ERZ794946 (study PRJEB30137, sample SAMN04331413) | food metagenome | isolation source: Y3 must sample point D1 replicate A | place: Australia: South Australia | collected 2014 ...
ACCACAGGAAGTGTCATCATGGTGGCAGCAGTCAGAACAGTGGTACCGCTTGCGTGGGTGATAGTGGCTCCAGCAGGACACTAACACAACGAATCAGCTTCCAATCCCGACACAAGGACGTTCGTTCAATGCTTACCCAAGTAGTAGTCTGCTCGACGACGCTGGTGACATAGACAACACCCTGAGGAGCGGCAACTGCACCGGCTGCAAGTGCGAGAGCAACAGTGGCAGTAGTGTAACGCATGGTGATATGGCGGTTGTTGATGATAAACGAAAGGTGGAAATTCGCAAAGAATTTGTTTTGGAAGTGAGTGAGTGTGTGGTGAAAGGAGAAAGAATGAGAGATGTGCGTTTGGAGAATGGGCCCAGGATGTGAACCTTTTGTACTGCAACACGTAGTCGATCGAAATATGTTAGTTGCTTGTCAAGTGGTCGAGCTTTGGGCGAGGGTCGATCGAATTGTGGGGCAATCATGAAACTCAAACGAGTTGTTTCACATGCACACTAAAGCAGACATATCCACGCGTTCATCCTTCACACAAATTGTGCCTTGAAGATCACACTCACTGGGTTTTGCTTGAATCCCGGGCTCAACAGTGGCGCATGCGAGTCGCTTCACCGTGGCAGCGGCGTATCCTGGCCGATGACACATCTGCAGCCCAGGTTTCCGACTTCCCCTGATCCATTGTGGTAGACCAGTATATGGTCCGATGCCTGGAACGACTCTGGACAGACATGCTTAGCTAGGTTCCCAAACCAGATGGTCAATCCTGTACGTGTTGTTTGTTGTTGACCTTCTTGTGAACTCGTTTGCTTCAAGCATGGGAGTAGCACGATGTAACAGGACTTGCTTTACTGTTTCTGCAGAAGTCGTTGCTTCTCGTTAGTGACTCGCAAGTCTTTTGTACATCCTCATCACCGACCCGTCCAACCCATTGGCTCAGCCTCTTGATGATGTAGTGGTACTAGTAGTTGCGAAGGCCTTATTACCTACCCTTGCATCTCTTCGGCCGAAGCCCTCGTTGCTTTCCTGGTTGCTGTCTATCTGTCTGTTGCTAAGCAGGCCTGCTGTCGACTAACGCCTTCACAGCCCTATGATATTGCGTGTAAGAAGATCCGATCGACCGCGAAAGCGAGCCTTTTCGTGCGATGCGTATGGGGCAGAACTGCAAGCCTAGAGACGGCGCATATCAAGCAAAGCACTGGTCAACCGAGGGAGCAATGAGGTGAGCATAGTATGTGGTATGCGGTATGTGAAAGAGCAGTGGGGAGTCATGCAGGAGGTTGACTGGAGATGGTGTTGCCAAGAGCCGCGCTCCCACTCTTGGGATCAAGCGCAACGCAACTTATCGTCGCTCTTTCCTCACACCTCAAACATATCCATATCTGCTAGAGTACATCAGCTCCAGTCCTCATTCTCGGAGAAATCCAGTCCGTGTAACTACAATGATCGTTACTCATCTGTAAGCTCGAATTGGCTGGTGGGAGGTAATCCGAGCTGCTACGCCTTGGATGTTTAAGACTCCATCGTGAATGCTTGTTATCTGGTCACAGAGGCTTATCTGTGCATATCGAAGGATCCTCACCAAACAGAAGTCAGGATAGTACCCTTGTTATCAGGCGAGTTTTGTTCGGTCTCAGCTTAACCTATCAGGCATTGCTTTGTTTGAATGTGATCGTTGTCCGTTACCTTCTGATGCCTTCAACATCCGCGTCTGGCAACACATGAACTGTCTGAGTGTTCTGTAGGTGTCCAACAAGTGAGTTCTTGCACAATCTTTTCCGCCCTGACAAGAGATTCTGTATGTACTAGGGTAACTAACTCTCATGTCGGGTCCGGAAGCTGGGCGTCGAAGCCATCCGGTTCGATGATAAATTGCGCGTCTACCATTGGCGAAAGCCAGCTGAATTATTACAGGATCCCAACAATGGTCCTGTGGCACGAACTTCGAATAGGAATGCCTATCTCTTGGCCTCACGGCGTGTCGCCCGGATCGGGGTTCTCTTCGATAAGGACATAGGCAGGTCAGTGCCTGTCTCGAGGCATCTGGCTCTCCTGGTTGATACCTCATGTTATAAAAGCCGGCCCATCTCTTCAAGTTCCTTCAAGTACACTATCCGTACTGTTCATCCTCGTTTGATAGCATGGGCGAAAACAAGTACCCTCTCGTAGCCGAGCCGACCTCACGTTCGCCAGAGATCGAGCATGGCAATATCTTCGACACTCTGGATCATGGAGCCGACTCCGAGCTGCAGCGAAGTCTGAGTACACGCCATATCACCATGATTGCTCTTGGGTCTTCTATCGGCATGGGTCTATGGCTTGGAAGCGGTACATCACTTACCAACGGAGGACCCGCGGCTATCTTCATCGGCTACTTATTGTCAGGATCTATGATTTGGTCTGTAACCCATTCAATAGGAGAGATGGCCGTTATGTATCCTTTACCTTCTGCGTACGTACAGTGGGCTGGCAAGTTCGTCTGTCCTAGCATGGCCTTTGCTCTTGGTTGGGCTTACTGGATTTCATACTGGATTACCATCGCGAACGAGCTCCAAGTGGGTACATTGTCGCCACCCGCAGCCTCTGACTAATTTGACGTACCAGGGAGTGGTCACGGTCTTGTCGTTCTGGACCGACAAAGTGCCAGTTGCTGTTTGGATCACAGTTTTCTGGATCGTCATCATCTTGATCAATGTTGGTGCGGTGACTGTTTTCGGCGAGATCGAAGTAGTTTGCTCGCTCATCAAGTTTGGATGGATCTTCGTAGTCATCATTTCAATGATCGGTAAGAAAGGAACTACCGTACCCTGTTGTCGTGAGCTAAAATCTACTAGTCATATCAGCTGGTGGAGCACCCACGGGCGACGCTATCGGCTTCCGGTACTGGAACCAAACTGGAGGATTTACCAATGGATTCAAAGGCTTCTTGAGTGTCATGCCTACTTGTATCTTTGCTATGTCAGGATCCGAGAACTGTGGCCTTGTTGCAGCCGAGACAGCAAATCCACGAAAATCTGTGCCCAAAGCTGTTGGGTCCATCTGGCTACGCCTTTCGCTCTTCTATATCCTTGGATCGTTGATGATAACCATATGTGTCTCTCCATATGACGAAAACTTATTTGGAGGCTCAGGCACCAATGCCTCGCCCTTTGTCATTGCTTACCGCAACGCGGGCATCCCAGTTTTGGCACATATCATGAATGCAATCATCTTCCTTTCGGTTGTCTCGACTGGCAGTATCTCCTGTTATGCGGGGGCACGCACTCTTATGGGCCTGGCTCAGTTGGGTATGGCACCTAAGCGATTTGCCAAGGCAGATAAGACTGGTCGTCCATGGTATGGTATCGTACCTACGCTAATCATAGGTGGTGGCCTAGCGTATCTTAATGTCAATAACTCTGGCGCTGAGGTCTTCACTTGGTTCTCCAACCTGACTTCGCTTTTCACCCTTTTCTGCTGGGGTTCAATATGCTTATCTCATATTCGCTTCCGTCTCGCCTGGAAGACCCAAGGTCGTTCGGTGGATGAACTACCCTGGAAGTCCTGGACGTATCCTTATGCTGCATGGTGGGGGTTGGCTTGGTGCATAATCCTTCTTGTCGTTGAGTTTTATCTCTCTGTCTGGCCCCTCGGCGAGTCCTCGTCCGCAAAGACATTCTTCGCGTAAGTTCCATGCCACTCTGGAATCTTTGCACCAACCTGACTGTAGCAGAAACTATGTATCGGTTGTGGCAATCGTTGTGCTGTATCTGGGCGCTCGCTTGTACCATCGCGGCCCCTGGTGGGTTGACATCTCCAAGATCGACCTCGACTTCGGACGGCGCTTCTACGCTGATGCTCAAGATATGGAAAAGAAAGAGGACGATTTGGTGAAGAAGGCAGTCAAGAGCATCTTCACTTAAAGTGCTCAGGTCTGCAAGCTTCCGATTCTTACCTTGGCCTCTCGGCTATCGAGATGCAAGATGGTGTTCACGCAACGTATGGTTTCCAAACTGGGTATTAACGAAGACCTGAGTGGTGCATGTGATCAGCTAACGAAAACATCTTGCATTTCGATAGCTAGCATGCCAGCAGCACTTTCTCGGGTGGGGGCTTCGGTTTTGGTGCGGTCTCTATCCTAAAACGTACACGAGCATGCGAATTGGGGGAAAACACCTTTCTTTGACGCCTAACAAATGCTTATATATGGACTCGCTTTTGAACAGATTACAAAACATATGCTCATCCCTTTCTTCTCTTACCGCCACCACCACCCTCGCCATCATTCCAGCCCTTTCTCTTTTTGCCTTCTCTGCGCCAGTATTCTTCCTTCTCCTTCTTCTCTCTCTCCGCTCTCTTCTCAATGTTCTCGGCAACCTTGGCACGGTAAGGCTGCTTGCGCTCTTCCTGCTTAGCACGGCGCTTCGCGACCTTCTCGTTTCTCAACGTCTGAACTTGTTGCAAGAGTCTTCTGGCCTCCTTCTCATCCTTGCCGGCGACCACAGCACGCTTCTGCATGTAAGTCTCCTTCTTCTGCGGCTTCATTTGGACGATCTGGGACTTGAATGGGAGCTCAGCAGCGACCTTGCGAGGTACACGTAGAGGGTTGAAGTGACGTTCTTGACGCTCGATGGTGCGGTAGGCTGAGTTTTTGTCCTTGGGTGTGGCGATGTCGAGGGCGTGGCGGACTTGACCGGTAAGGCGCATTCCTTGCCAACCTTCGCTGTTCACGTCGGCATCCAGCAAGTTGGTCACCGGGTTGTAATAACGGTGAGGCTTGACAGGGTACCATGCTCTCAAGAACACAATGTCTGACATGAGGATTTTGTCTTCGAAAGTGGCACGGAAGTTGCCCTCGGGCTTGCTGAGCGCCTTCTTGATTTGACCACGGATACCGGAGACAGTGCGTACGCTAGCGCCTTCGAATTTGGCAATTTCGAGAGAAGTGCTGAACATGTCCTTGATGAAGGCGGTGTTCTTGAAGATCTTGTATGGATGACCAGTCAACTTCAGCTTCTTGACAATCTCGGTCGACTCGTCGACATTCAAGACCACACCGGTTGCGGCAATTCTGAATCCAGGGTTCTTGTTGGAGAAGGACTGAACGCAGCAGAAACCAGTGTTGGGTGCAATTAGCGGTCCGTAGAAGGTTCCGAAACAATGCATGTGCTCCGGTGTGTATTTGAGCATGCGGTTCCTTGTTCTTGAGTCCGAAATACTGTACATTGGCATGCTCTGGAAGCGTCTCCAGCCAAGAGAGAAGATCAGAGGATCATTCGTCTTGAGAATCTTCTTGTGCCATCTGTGACGCTTGATACGGATCTGAACGTAACCGAAACGGTCTTCCGTAGGAGCCAGACCACCGATGAGAACAGGGAAGCGAGGGTTGAACTTTTCCACGAATTCGCAAGGTACGTTCTCCAGAACGATGCGAGCGTATGTGCCTGCTTTGTGACCCTCAACCCGGACTCGAGATTGCTCATCTAATGCGTCGAATTCGGCGCGGTTGATATCGAGCTGTTTCTGAATAAGCGCCTTTTGTGCGTCGTACCAGTCATCTTCGCCGAACTCATCATCACCGGCAGTCTCGCGTTTTGCGTTGCCCTTGTCGTTTGCGAAGCCCTCTTTGTCTTCCTCTTCGAAACGAAGCTTGAGCTCTTCCTTCCTTCTGGCGTTGCGCTCACGCTCGGCGTCCAGATCCGGCTCCTCCTCGCCATCGGCGCCATTCGTTGGAGCCTCGTTATCATCGCCATGGACTTCGCCAGTCTCTAGATCCTGGAAAGCACCGTCGCCCTCATCGTCGTCGTCTTCGATGCCATTGAACTCGGCTTCGGAGTCATCATCGTCTCCTCCTCCATTGAGCATATGACCGGATGCAAATCGGGACCGGATGGCTTCCAGGTTTTCTTCGTCTGTCCATTTCTCTTCGAGCTCCGCCCTGTTGTATACTGGGATGTGACGGTCGAGGGCAGCTTCGGACTCTGTAGGCTTCTTTCTCTCGAACAAATCCTCCTCATCCTCATCTTCAATATCGTCCTCCTCGTCTTCTTCGCCACGCCATTGTCGCAAAACCTGGGCTGTGGACAGCATATCGTTATACAAGAGACGGGCGAGCTCGACGGTGCGGTAGGGCATCTTGCGTTGGTGCAAAGCAGCGGCACGTTCGGTCATGTTTTTCTTCCAGCGGAGATTTCCATCTTCATCTTCACTGTATTCGGCGTCCTCATCGTAGTCTTCTGGGTCGCTGACATCTTCGGCTTCGGACATGGAACCAAGATCAGAATCACTGTCGGCAAAAGCAATCTCCTCGCCGGTCGCGTCAGGGCTGGCCTCTCTACGCTTGGGCGCGGGAACAAGCATGTCTTCTTCGGCGTCCTCGTCAGCATCGGAGTCTCCACTCTGGAACTCTTCGTCTTCGTCTTCGCCGCTCTCGAAGCCCTCGTCTTCTGGGCTTGCCTCATCGTCATCGATTCTTCTTGATAAGACACGGGCAGATTTGCGACCAAGGTCTTCGCCAGTCAACCTCTCGCCATCGCCGAAAAGTTGTAAACCGCCCTCGGCCTGTCCAAGCAGTTTGCGACCTCCTTGCAAACCAACGACCATTTGTTCTCCTAGTCCTCGCTCTTGCTCGTCATCTTCAGGGTCAAATGTCTGGCTTTTGATGTCGACATATACAGCGTCCTTGTCGACAAGTACACCACCAACATCGGACATGGGAGCGTAGATAAGCTTTTGCTTTTCTCCTAGCCTTCTTCTTCCGGACTTGCCCGTAGCCTTGGCGATTGCTTGGTCGAGGAATGGGGTGGGACATGGATCGGGCAGAGCCTCAATATTGGAGACACTGAGATCACCAACACCAGGCACGTGGACTCTGGCACCGTTGGCGGGAAAGTTGGTGCCACGGAGGTAGCCATATAGAGCGACGGTACGGTCGCATTTAGGGTCTTCTTCGATCTTTGTAGGAGGAGTGATGTCGAGGAAGCGGTCGGCTAGAGCGTAGGGATGGCTGTTGCGCCAAACAAGAGGACGGGGGTTCTTCATGACGGACAAGAAACGTGAGAGATTGAGGACTTCGCGGTCGGGGTATCTACCGTTGACGACACCGGAAAGGTAGAAGAGTTTGGCTCCCGAGTACAGTTCGCTCCAGAAACGGTGCTTCAGGCGCTTCTTCTGTGCCTTGAGGGCTTCCTGCTTGCGGAAAAGATCCAGATGGGTCAGAATGCCAAAAACGTTACCAGGCATACCACTGGAAGAGAGGACGTTCAAGAACTCCATTGTCTCCATCTCGAATCCATAGTTTCCATCGATCATGAGCAGGACAATGTCGACGACCTTGGCCACGTCCATCATAGCGGCCAGGGAATCAGCCGGGCATTCCATAAACGTGAGTCGCCTCCTCTTGGATGTGACAACAGTAATGGGACCGACGGGCTGAGTGATGGGTTGCTTGGTGTATCTTCGGACGAGTGACTTGATGAGAGTTGTCTTGCCTACTCCTGGCGGACCAACGACACCGACGACAATGGGAGGGGCCTCTTCGGGCAAACGATCGACCAAGGGAACGTGCAATCGCTTCTCTTTGACCTGGCTTGTGTTAGAAAGTGACGAATAATGAGCCTCGTCTTAGTCGTACATCGTGAGAACGAGCGGCCTGCTTCTGCAATTTTCCAGGACGCGAAAAGGCAAAGGCTTTCGGATTACGGTCGCCGGTATGTGCGGCCTTCTTCTCCTTGGTCGCGCGATGCGGCCGGTTGGTTTGGTTTTCCGACATCTTGTACGGCGTAACAAGACTGCTGACGGCGGCAAAGCTCAGAAAATGTTAAAGACCTGAACTTTTCGAAGAAAGCCCTGGCCCGGGACCCTCGATCGGAAGGCGGCCGCACTCTTGGCGTTCTTGCCCTTATCTTATCTGCTGTCCGTACTCAGACGCCCTGCCGCGGCTTCCCCAGCCCATTTGAGGGGTCCTTGTCAACAAAGCAGCTGCCAGCACGCATGATGCCGGCTTGATCTCTGTGTAGTATGCTGGGAACAGCCTCGTCACAAGTGGCAGAAGGTGATCGTCTGCATGGTTAGCCAATAGAGCGCTGTTGGTGAGTTTGTGTCCAACGGGCACAAATCAAGATCGACCGTGCACTTCGGCGGCGTTCTTCACGTGCTCATGGTAAATAGAGGAAGCTACGTCAACGCGCAGCGGAGGGGTCGAAGCGGGTTTAGAAGTGAGATTGGCAACTGTCCGCTGCTTCATGCCCACCTTCTTCTTGAAAGCCAACTCTCTCAACTATCTTCTGCATTCTTCTCTCAGACATACCCTTTCTACCACATCAAGCTCACGCTTCACTCATACTCCTCGAATCAACATGCCTTCGATCAACGTAAGCCCACCAGTGAACAAACTTCACCAGGCAGACGCGTAGCTAACCTGCCTAGGTTTCCCTCAAGGAAGGTGCCGATGCCTCCCAGCTCGACTCGTAAGAGTGCCCACATCCAAGTTCAGCCTACCTATATTGACCATGGCAGCGCCAAGAAGCAAGTCACCGAGCAGGGCGGCAAGATTACCACCGAGTTCAAGCTGATCAAGGGCTTCACGTATGTCTCTCTTCTACAAGAACCTTCCTGGCTTTGCATACACATTAGTTGACACACAACAGTGCCGAGTTCCCTGAAGACAAGGTCCACACCCTCTCGTCCAACGACCATATCAACGTTGAGAACGACGGAGAGGTCAGAACCCAGTAGAGCGGGCCGACCAAGACATGCCGTGCTTTTGATCGACGACGAATATGACATAGATATGGGAGGGAACCTTTAGGATACGATAAACAATATACCATACCCAAACACGACCTCTCGGTTGCACTCGGCGATATGGCCGGCGCTATGCAGTGCGATAAGGCCGGAGTCGTGTGATGTGGCCATATGGCCTCACAGATTGTGCCCAACAGCTCGAAACACCTATGCAGACATGGTATTCTCTGGGACAGATGGCCTAGTAATCACCAGATACACAGTCATGTTGCGCCCTAAGGCGTTGGCATGCTTCTCATCTGGCCTCCCTACCAAGCACGTGAGGCGTGACGATGTATCGCAGCCCTGCGTCATAGCCTTGTGGGCCCAGATAAAATGCACTTGCAAGTTGACACTCCGTAACATGAAGCCAACGGATCATCGCGCATCTTGGTCGTCGCAATGAACCGTATAGGTATAGGAAGCCGCTGGTGGAGGTCCTCCTGCTTCTCGGGTCCCAATACCACAAGACGGCTATCCGCGACAAGGACGCTCCGAATACCCGACAACGGACTCAAGAAGAAGAAGGTCACAGACGGCGAAGTCGCTCGGCTGGCTGGTAGGCCCTTACACCCATTGACTTTAGCAGACCTGGCCAAGTGAGTCGGTCGTCGACGAGAGCTCCAACTACCTTATGACTGACAAGGCACCTTCTAGGTCCGGCCGGCCACCTCTCTCGACCGAGCAACTACTCGACTCGGCCAACTTCACCCTCTCAATCCTACCATCGCGACTCGCCCATCGCATCCAGTCTCTTCGCAACCTGCCCTTCATCGTAGTCGCCAACCCAAACGTGTCCAAGATCCACAACAACTACGTCCACTCCTTGTCCACACTCTTGCCCTATGCCTCGAAGGAGATCAAGACACTCGAGGAGGAGATACAGTTCACAAGTGTCATGGCCGATCTGGTCCAGACGCACTCCAACACCATTTCCATCCTCGCACGTGGCTTCCTCGAAGCGAGGAAATACATCAGCCCAAACGAGGTGACAAAGTTCCTCGACGAACACTTGCGCGCGAGAATAGGCACCCGCCTGATTGCCGAGCAGCACATCGCTCTGCACTTCTCCTCCAAGCCTCATCTTGACCTCTCGGAACAGGACTCGCACATCGACTCAACATATATTGGTGTAATCGATACGAAGCTGAAGCCTGTAGATATCATTAGACATTGCGAAGGCCTTGTCGGCGATATCTGCGAGTTCAAATATGGCGTACGGCCCTCTGTCGTCATTCGTGGCGAGGCTGAAACGACTCTGGCCCACATTCCAATGCATCTGGAATACATCATCACAGAGCTCTTGAAGAACGCCTTCAGAGCAACCATCGAGAAGGGAAACGAACGCCACCCAATTGAAGTGACGATTGCTCCAACCCCAGAAGAATCAAAGGGGAAGCCTGATGGCATTACCAACTATGACCAAGGTTCTGTGGATGCGGCTAGTGCATCACAGAGGCCTGCCAACGCCGCCTCAGCAAACATCCGCCCACTGGACAAGTCCACTCCAGGCGTCACTATCCGCATTCGTGATCGAGGGGGCGGTATACCCCCCGCGGCTTATGCCAAACTTTGGGAGTTCGGCTTCACCACTTTCAACGAGCAAGAAATCGTCGACATAACCAGCGGAGGCACTAATGACGGCGACGGCTTGAATGCTCTCTCAAATGCTGGCGGTGCTGAAAACAGCCTGGCGGGTCTGGGTTATGGCTTGAAGCTAGGCAGAGCGTATGCTGAGTACTTTGGTGGCGGTATCAGAGTACAGAGCTTGCTTGGCTGGGGTACAGATGTCTACCTCAGCTTGCGTGGTGTAGGAAACATCAAGTAGACTTTTTCGACGACTTTGAATGGTAAGGGGATATATGGGGACGTGATCGAAAGTCATCGGAGTACGACAGCTGTCATACGACGGGAAAACGTGCCAGCGAAACCTATTGAGTTCTATCTAATTCTAGTGCGACACCAGAGGATCTACTCCAAGCAAACAGAAGCATCTGGGCCAGATTTCAGGCTTACTGAATAACACTCGGACCTCATGGTCAAAGTCGCTTTTAGCCTCACCAAGCGACAGTGAGCGCTCGAGCGACACAACTTTGACCGAAAACACGATCAAGCCTCAACTGGTTTGCATAGTGCGCATGTTGGCACGTCACGTTCAATCTGGTATTCGACTATTGCAAAGTGTGAAAAGCACCGAAGATGGCAAACAGAAGACGGCGTGGCTGTGGAGCAGGCCATGGCGGCCTCCACTTTCTGCAGCTCGTTCCGTTTTCAATGCCTTGCAATCAAGCTTATGCTGTTCGGACATTCGGCTGTCATGGCGTTCTCATATCTGTCTCACTATCCAATCTCTCAATACAACCTCTTCCCAACAACCCGGTTACATCCCCCGGTTGATCGTACATGATCACGCTAGCATAGGGCGATCTTGCGGTGCCAATCCCTACGAGGCTCAACTTGTATGCTCTCGCAGATCTCATCACAGGTGATGAGCGTTGCCCGCTCGAAGTAAAGGCTTGACAAATACGCCAACCATATTTGTTACTGGTCTATTGACAACATGGTCACGTAACAGGAATATAAATTCCTTCCTCCCATTGGTATTATACCCACCATCACTCCAATGTATCCATCATTTGGTTCTGTTCTTCTTCTCACCGCACATGTTGCTCATGCCTTTGTGCAGGGTGACTGTATCAAGCACGATGCTGCCTTGACAATACTGGCTTCGCAGCTTTCTCCTGGGGCAGCAATATCTTGTCAATATTTCCCACTACAAGAACATACCGCTGGTCGATATTGGGGCGAGCAATACTCCAAGAACTCCGCGGTCGTGGTGTTTCCGATTACCAAAATCGATGTTAGCCATGCCGTACGGGCTGCCGCATCCTCGAGATTTGGTTGGGACCTCGCTTTCGTCGGCGGAGGTCATGGACAAACCAATGCGTCGAGCTCGTCGGGTTTTCTCATTGACCTCTCTTGGATGAACTCGACAAAGGTCTTGCACAACGTCAAGCTAGGAGATACCAAGGTATCTATCGCCGTAGCATATCAAGGAGGCGCACTCTGGAAGCACGTCGCCGACAACACAAACGGAACAGGCTTCACAGCAGTCGGCGCTCGAGTCGGGGAAGTCGGTGTGGGAGGATTCTCGACGGGAGGTGGCATTGGATTTCTGGCTGGCGCATATGGATACGCCATCGATCGTCTAAGAGCAGTTGAGGTGGTCTTGATGTCTGGAGAGATTGTACTTGCTACCAAGACTAACAGATACTCGGATCTGTTCTGGGCAATACAAGGCGGAGGCGGCCAATTCGGCATTGTGACAACTTTCTATCAAGAGGCGGTACCAGAACCAACATCCTCCGAGTTCGGGATCTGGGTTGTTGCCAAAGATTCGTGGGACAGGGCGCGGCAGAATACTGTCGAATTCTTCGAGACTAACGATGATCCATTCTCGCTCATGTACTACTCACTCGGGTATTATCCTGAGTACGTTACGACTGGAAATTTGACCACCGTTATGGTAATTGTGGGACTGAGATTTGGAAACTCACACGGAATGTCTTCCAAGATGTCAAAGCAGAGGAGCTTCAACTCGACATTCTCCAATCTCCTCGATGGGCTCGTCTTAAAGCAAGCCTCAAAATACAACGTACCGTACGGACAAGCGACCGAGCTAAGCACACCTTTCTTCCCATATGGTTTCCGAAGAGGCTTTTGGGGCCCTCAAATCTCCATGGTCACAAAGCCATACATAACTGCTGCATCGAATAGAATGGAGGCCTATATCAACCAGTCACTTGACCGAGGGGACGTCCCGCATAGCGCCGTTTGGGTCTTACAGTACATGTATCCTGGTCAGAATGGCCATGGTCCAGTATCAGACAGCGCTACTGCATGGCCACATGCACAAACCGCTCATCAAACACTTTTCTCGCCCGCTTGGAAATCTGCCTCCAATGATGGTTTCGTAGTCCAGCAGAATGATGCCCTCAACAAGATCACACACGATCACCAAGCGTCATTCGGGACTTTCGTCGCGGACTATCCGAATTACATCTCACCAAAAGCAGATGGTTACCGGGTGTGGGGACACAATGTCAAGAGACTAATCAAGATCAAAGCCAAATACGATCCTGAATGTCGGATCCATCAAGGGAGGGTCTTTGCCTCTGACACCTGTATCGCACATGGCTGGGCAAATATCTACCCTCGCAAGGGCTACTCCGTAGCAGATCATGATTAATGGATCTTTTAGCTGTGTTGAATGTTCAAAGACCATCTCTTGGTGAGTTGCGATTTTGGTTGTAAGAGGCATCACATGTTTCCACGAAGCACTTCGCGTTTCATGGTTGACTTGATCGTGGAGGACAGTGCCCCTGATCGACAGATATTGAGCCATACTGATCGACGGAGCTTAGCCGTTGTTTTTGAACAACCTTTATATTTGAGAACATCGTAAATAATTACAATCATGGTGCCTCGACAGTGACTAGTGATGAGACAATTGTGAGCAATTGCTACCGTGTTCCTTTGATTTATGGCGAGTAGATGAATTGCCGAACGACTCTATGGTAGGAAAAATAAACTCCACAGACTTCCCGCATGATGCTCTGAAAGCACGGATCAGTGATGGCCCGCATCCGATCCAGATGGCGGGAAGGCGCGAACGGCTTCGCGCTCGGTGGACATGATACCTTCTTTCGCCCGACACACCGAGCAGACTGGTTTTGGTGCGTCCTGTATGCATCTGGAGACCTCCTGTCATTAGACAACTGAAGCCTAGAGCTCATTCAGCATGTGTGCCTATTGATCGCGACGCGACGACTACCACTGCCTTCTATGGCCGACTCTCCTAAAATCAGCATTATCACGACCGACGAAACGGACGACAGCGGAAGCAACAGAGACATCGAGGTGGGCAGCTCGCGTCCCCAGGCTCCTTCGGAGGCGACCAAACGACATCCGCGCGAGTTATTATGGTGTATCTACGCCATATTTGTACTGGTCCTGAGCAGTTTCGATAATCAGGCTGGCGGGGTCGTTCTTTCGATCCCACAATTTCGGAAAGACTTTGGCTCACCTTATAATGGCAATTATGTCTTGTCAGCCGAATGGCAATCTGCTTACAGCGGCGCACCGGTCCTCAGCTCGATCGTTGGTCTACTAGTCTCTGGTTGGCTTGCGGACAAAATTGGCAGGAAATGGATGTTCGCAATTGGTTATCTGATTGTCTTCGTTTCCATCACGATCGAGACCTTGTCAACTTCAAACCTAGTCTTCTTTATTGGCAAGTTTGTTGCGGGCTTTGCTATAGGCGCGTTCACAACGACCGCTCTTACCTACCTAGGTGAAGTTGCTCCTCGTCCAGCGAGGGGCATACTCACTGCAGCAGCCGGCATGGCTTTGACAGTCGGTCCTTTCATCGTGTCGATTGTCGTTCGAGCTACAGGCGACGAACCAAATCGGTGGGCCTACCGATCAGTTTTCCTGGCCCAGTATGGATTCAGCGCGACAGGTGCCTTTCTTCTTCCATGTATGCCCGAGTCACCGTGGTGGCTGCTTAGTAAAGGCCGAAAACATGAGGCTAGTGTTGCACTCTCTCATTTCGGATACACTGTCGACCAGGCACAGGATTATATGACGGCTGCTATTACAGCACTTGATCACGCTAGAGAGGAAACCAAAGGTGCGACGTACCTTGAATGCTTCCAGAAAACAAATCTTCGACGGACCATCATTGCAGCGGCACCTCTATCTATTCAAGCTTTGAGTGGTCTGTTCTTTGTCTCATCGTACTCGACTTATTACCAGCAATTGGCCGGGTACAACACCTCAACCACCTTCAGTCTCAACATTGTTCAAAACATACTTGCCATGACGGGAAATGCTTGCTCTTGGTTCTTGATTGACCGGGTCGGTCGGAGGCCTTTGTCTTGCTATGGCATGTTACTTTTGACTGTTTTGCTCTTGCTCACAGGAGGGCTTGCTTGCGTCGGGACCAAGTCGGCTACAAGAGGGACAGTAGGCTTACTTCTGTTGTACAACTGGCTCTATTCGATCACGATTGGAGCTACTGCCTATCCTATTTTGATCGAAACACCCACAAGTCGATTACGCACCAAGACAGCCGCAATTGGACTGACGCTTCAAAACGGGCTCTTTGTAAGTTCAGCATATAGGAGATCTACAAATCAGTCTAACAACCTGGCAGGCAATGTGGGCTTTCGTGATCCCATATCTGTTCAACCCCGATCAAGCAAATCTTGGAGCTCGAGTTGCCTTTATATTTGGTGCTTTCGCAGTCGTGTCGACGATTTATCTATGGTCGTGTCAGCCAGAAACTTCAGGCCGATCATTTGCAGAATTGGATGAGATGTTTGTCAAGAAAGTGCCAGCACGGGGTTTCAAGGTGTACAAAACAGAAGCCGAGAATGGTCTTCGTTTGAGCGTTCTCGCAGGTTATAACGCGCCCATGCCATAATAGCGAATCTACGATTAAATGACCCACATTCTGTTGAATGTCGATAAACTTGACTTGGATGTGCAACTCACCTACCTTGAGAAAGCATGTGAGGATCGATGAATGGCGTAGCACTCAGAGATAATCTACGCAGTAAATGGTGACCCTGGACGGATAAATGCCAAGCCTCAGCACGGGAAGGCGCGATGCCACTTTACGCCTGACGCGTCTTCCAGCCATCTTGATCATGGTCGCCTCTCTATTTCGTGCATCATCATGGCCTCGATTCAGGCAATCGAGCAAACTTCGGTGCATCAAATTCAGTCAGGTCAAGTCATTGTAGATCTCAACTCCGTCGTCAAAGAACTTGTTGAAAACAGCCTGGATGCTGGATCCACTTCGATCGAAGTCCGCTTCCGCAACCATGGTCTCGAAGCCATCGAGGTAATTGACAACGGTACCGGCATCGCACCTGAGGATTTTGAGTCTGTTGGTATGTCCTGCCTTACTATCTTGACCGCCTGCCTGTCACTGTCTGACGCCTGCTACTCAGCACTCAAGCATCACACGTCCAAGCTACGTAGTTACGATGATCTAGAAAATCTGGACACATTTGGCTTCAGAGGCGAAGCACTCGCTTCACTATGTGCCCTCTCCCAGCTCTATGTAATCACAGCTCGCGAGGTCGATCGCCCAAGAGGAACGCGTCTGGACTTTGAAGTTTCTGGAAGACTCAAGAATACAAGCACCGTTGCTACGCCGCGAGGTACGAAAGTCGTTGTCGAAAAGATCTTCCATAACCTGCCTGTACGGAAGAAAGAGCTGGAGAAAAACATCAAGCGTGAATACAGCAAAGTTCTGACGCTTTTGCAAGCATATGCTTGTATAAGCACTGGCGTCAGATTCACTGTCAGCAACCAGATGCCGAAAGGGTATGTATCGAGCGTCGAGTAGCAAGATCATTATAACTTACAGTATCACAGAACTAAAACCACATCTTTCACCACTCCAGGCAGCGCAGCCACCAAGGACAACATCATCAAAGTCTTTGGCTCCAAAAGCTTACGAGATCTGGTAGCGCTTGATTTGAAGTTCGAGATGCAAGCGACCACCTCTGGGCTTTCGACTCAAGACGATGGCTCTTGTCGTGCGGTCAAGGTGGAAGGACATATATCCCGTCCTGTGACAGGGGAGGGGCGCTCAGCACCAGACCGCCAAATGTTCTATGTCAACTCACGTCCTTGCGGCCTCCCTCAAGTCGCCAAGATCTTCAATGAGGTATACAAGGCTTTCAACATTTCGCAATCTCCTTTCGTCTTTGCAAATCTGATCATGGACACGAACTCGTACGATGTCAACGTCTCTCCTGACAAGCGGACCATCCTTCTGCATGACCAGGGAGCGTTGCTTGAATCTCTGAGGGTGTCCCTCATGGAATTGTTCGAGTCTCACGAACAGACAGTACCACAGACAAGTGTTCCCGCTCAGCCAAAGTTGCCCGGATACAAACCACTCACTGTCGTCCGCCGTACAGAGCCTGAGCCTGAGCTTGAGCTTGAGCTTGAACCTGTATCAGCTATTCCAGAACCATCAACAAGCCAAGAAGACCCAGCCGCGGTTGATGAATTACTTGGGAAGCAAGCTCGGAAAGCCTCTCCTGAACGTCTGATTCACGATTGGGTAGGTCGAGGTGCTCAAGATCGGGACGACGTTCCCAAAGTACAACAGAAACCACCGGTGCAGAACGCTTTCGACCGTATGCGTCCTCAGCGTACACCTCAGCAGGTAGCCGAGATCACAATAGGAGATAAGACTACGAGAACTGTTGTTGGCGGTGGAAGCTTCACTCCGAAAAGACGCAGGATTCACATACCCAAAGATTCTGCTGCAAAGAAGTTCAGTCAGTTCGCTATGCCTGGCACTCAGATGGAAAGCGACGACGAACGCCCTGAACAGGAGAGCGAATCTGGTGAAAGAGAGGAACAAGATGGACAAGAGGCTGTCGAAGACAGCGACGAGGAAATGCTTTTCGTTCCTCAAAACGACAAACGTGAAATTAATCGCGCAAGACATGAGACCCCTCAACTCACTTCTCAGACTCTGGAGAGCTCGCATACAAGTCCAATCGACGAGTTTCTGCGTAGCACGAAGGAGTTCGATGACCATCTACAAAGAGCCGGCGAAGGCGAGGCTGACTCTGATCCGGAGTTTGTTGACGAGGACGAGAGACGCATCCAAGAAGACGCTAAGGTTGCTCGAATGATCCAAGATGCAGAGAACGAAGCCGCTCGTCCCGTCCAAGACAGCATCAAACGTGCTGCTCAAGCTCTAAAAGTATCAAAGCACACTACTTTGAACCTCACACAAGCCTTTGACATCTCTACAGCCTCAATCGCAGAACAGGTGGCACTCCTCTCACAGTCCTTACCGACGTCTCAAGAAGCTTTGCAGCCGGACAAACCTGTCGCTGATGACATCGAGCAAGTGGACGCGGAAGCCCGCCTTTCTCTGACCGTGTTAAAATCCGATTTTGCACAAATGAACGTCATCGGACAGTTCAACTTGGGTTTTGTCCTCGCAGTTCGACCTTCTAGCGAAGCGGTCAAGTCCTCTGATCTATTCATCATTGATCAGCACGCAGCAGACGAGAAATTTAATTTCGAACGCTTTACCGCCAGCTCGACCTTAGAAGCGCAGCCTTTGGCACAGCCCAAACAGCTAGAGCTTACAGCTATAGAGGAAGAGATCATTCTCGAAAACAAAAAAGCACTTACCGCCAATGGATTCATAATTGAAACAGACGTCTCTGGCGAAAGCGATGTGGGTTTTCGTTGCAAGCTTCTTGCTTTACCCATGAGCAAGTCTGTCGTATTTGATCTCAGCGACTTGGAAGAGCTCCTCCATCTGCTCTCTGATTATGCGGGCGGGGATATTCCACGCCCAAGTAGAGTGAGAAAAGTTCTGGCTTCGAGAGCGTGTCGCGCAAGCATCATGGTTGGCAATTCTCTGACGGGTAATCAAATGCTCAAGGTCGTGAGGAATCTGGGCGAAATGGACAAACCCTGGAACTGTCCCCATGGAAGACCCACGATGAGGCACCTTGCGAATTTGGGAGCTTGGGGCTTCGAGGACGAGGAGGAACCGAAGACGGATTGGAAGGCATGGGTCAAGAAGGCGAAGGCGGAAGATGATGATGCAAGTGATCCAGAGGATGAAGAGTGATGAGGAATGATGCTTTTGCGACGCTTAATGATACCCTTGTGATACATTCTTTTAGAGCTTAAGAAATTACTTACATACTTTAGCAGAAGCATACAATCAACAAGACATGTTTTTCTTTTCTGCTCACGCTCCTCTCTAGAGCGATATGCTTGTCTATCGATAATTTTGGTTTTTCAAAGTCAATCGTCAGGTGAGGGTTGCACAAGCCGCTTGTTCATTCACAGCTCGCACCTACATTGGATGGCACAATAGTAGATCAACACCGAAAGCAAGTGCGAGGCCTTCCCAACGACCACTCACCACCAACCGTATCACTGTAGAGTGCAAAGCGAACTTCTCTGTTACCCAAATAGTCGATGTCCATTGTCTTGACTGATATCCAACAAGACAGGCCTACATCATGTTCACAGTGTCTCCGTAATCGAAGCGAGATACAACGCGAAAAATGAAAATTGTGATGAGAATGAACGATGACATCTCGCATACTTTGCATTGGGATGGCAAAAACAAAATGAGTGAACATACGAACAAAACGTACAGCAGCAGGGATTCCCACGTGGTCACCCACCGTAGTACTAATCTGCCGTTCAACTGCTTATGTATGGCAGAGCGGACGGGATGCCCAGTTTTCAGCTGACTGTGGCCGTACGTGCTTCATCCCTGATCAGCTTACAATATTATTCAACAATGTGGGCCACCAAGACGAGTAACCGCTGCGAGACCATATTGAAGACACCGTCAGCACGAAGGTACAATTTCAGGTCTGTGGCTCTAATTCGATGGACTCTTGGAGTGTCTTGGAGCCCTTGCACAACATCTGAGTTTTGGATTAACCATGTCTCGAAAGACATCACGAGACACATGTGGCTCAGGGTCGGATTAAATAATCTGTGGTCAGAAAGATGACATGTACAGATTACCAGGCGACGGCGACCTTTCAGCATATATAAAAGGCAGGGAGTTTAGAAAGTACACCGAGTTGTAGTTTCAACCGAGTATTAACTAGTTAGCATTAGTGCCGATGGCAAAATCGCATGATGATGGCAAAAAGTGGTCGTTAAACATATCACCCTGGCCTCGGCTGCCTGATTGCCTGAGTGCAAGTATACCAACCATGCATCGCACCTGCCTTCACTACAATTTCTTCAAACGAGCTAGCTGTTTCTGGCCATAAACTTCGCGAGAGCTCTCGTCTGATCAAAAAGTCGTTTCTCGCACAAAATGCGATAATAGTGGTCGAGTATCTTCATATCTATATCCTCTAAGTTTTCGCATCGTCTTTCTCCTGGTGCTCAGTCGTTGTCTTCTCACTCTCCTTCTCGACAGGCTCAGGCGTTACAGGTAATGGCTTCTCCTTTGCAACCTCGATTGTCTTCAAGTCTGCGTCTTTGGACGGCGGTGGCGGCGGTGGGACAACTGCTTTCTCCTGAACAACGGTCTTTGCACTTACGGCATCGATGAGAGTTTTACCCATGTCTCCGAAGCCATCGATCTTGCTTAGCTTGGAGTCGAACAATTGTGCATCTTTGAGAAGCCTCTGCTTGCCAGCCGCCGTCTTGATCTCCACCCCTTGGAAAGCCTTGAGCCATTGTTCTTTGTAACTGGAAAAGATTTGACTCAGGATGACTGTTACATCCATGTCCGCCAGGTGTCTACTCAGCACGCGATGTAATGTGCCTGTTTCTTTCGTCAAGGTCTCCATGTATGCGCTTGTGCCATCTGCATTCTTCTTCGCCTCTGCGTCGAAGTCGAGCTTCTTCATAGCATTGACATGGGATGTTGCTCTGGCCGTCATAATTTCAACCAGCTTGTCGTGGATGGCCATTTGGTGATCTTGGTATAGTCGCTTCAGCTTGTCGAACTCGCCAAGCACTTCGCCCTTGTTGGCCGAGCTTGCGTGTCTCCGTACCGATTCACGGAGGTATGGTGACATGGCAATAACGAAGCTGAGCGCCTGCGATGCGAGAGCTAGATGCTTGGTGGTGATGTTCTTCAAGCCAGCAATACGTGTGGCGCCAGCGCCAAGAATGAGTTGCGACGTCCGAGAGTTGAAAGTTCGCAGAACATCGATCAGAGCGGGCACCGCGGCCGAGGTGATGGATGGTATGCTGGCCATCAGAGCAAGGAAGTTGTCGATCGGGCGAAGCAGAGAAATAGCAGACGAAACTAAGATGTAGCGTGTTTCATCAACGTAAGCAGGACGATTAGCTGGTTTTGTATCATTATTCTCGCCATTTGGTGCAGGGGTGCCATTAGTGGACTCTGGTTGCGATGGGTCTTCCCAGACACGCGTCCCTCGAAGCCATACAGCCGGATCTGAGGACATGCCTTCCAATATGCGAGAGAGCAATGCCTGGTCTGGCTCTTTGAAGTCCTTAGCCTCCCATTGATCCGAGTCCAGAGTCTGCGCAATACGCTGGTTTTCGGCATCGCCAAATGCCCGCACGAAAGTGTTGATCTGCGTGTTCACTAAAGCCTTGAGCTGAGTGCCAGAGCGACCTGAGATGGCCTCGCACTCGTCGGCAAACAAGCGGTTGATGGTGAAGTACCGAAGGAAGCGCTCCAGAGGTAATTGATTCACCTGCTCAGTACGGACCTTGAGGATTCTCGTGACCTGAGTATGCGCGACATCGACTGCCTGACCCAACAGACTAGACATGTCAAGAGCTTGACTCAACTCTTCTTGTATCCCGCTTATGCGAGGTGCTGGACTTCGTGATCGATCGGCTGGCCTCACACTGGGACTCAAAGGTGACTTCAGCGAGTCCGGAGCGTCCATAGTACTCGTGACATCTAGTAGCACCTTTATCTGGATACTTAGACGTCGCAAAGCTTCACTGATATCGGTGTAAATGTTGACCACCATATCTTCAGCAGTCTCCTCATCCATGGCACGTAGGTTTCTGGCGAGAATTATGGACTTCTCTTGTTGGCTCGCAGCTTTACTAGTGCGGGTAGCAACTGACGTGACAGACTCGTTGTCGTCGTCATTGGAACTAGGGAGGTGTTTCCGTATCAGATGCTTCATCTCCCTCATGATGGCCTCTCTGAAATCAGCCGTCGCTTGTGCAGTCTGGCCAGAATTGCTCAAGCCGTGCAACGAAGCCAGCAGATCTTTTCGGAATTGTTCGTCAATCTCCATGTAAGCCGTCGGACCAGATTGCAAGCCTCGTAAACGCATTGATGTACTGGCCCAGCGGCGCATAGTGTCTTTCGGTGGAACGTGATCGATATGCCTTCGTAGATCTGATAGTAATGTTTCGAGGAAGCGAGACTCGAAGCCTCGGCCTATGCGGAAGCGCAGTTGGTTCATAGAGTCAGAAAGACCTTGGAGAGCATGGAGGGAGCGCAAATCATGCAACTCTGCGGCAGGAGCATCTGACGAGAGATTCGGTTGTCCGGCGATCAAGCGATCGAGACGTAACATTGCACTTGCAGCAGCATCGTATTCACCCTTCTCGACCAGCTCTTCACAATCCTTTGCATCCTGAACAACACGGGCAACTTGGTCGACAGCATTGGCGAGCTTTTGCATGTTTTGGTATCTCCTGCGCAAGTTTGCGACGTCCAAACCACGCATTGCCATATCTTGATCCAACTTGGCCAAACCAGCCCTTAGCTTTTGTATCCTTGCGACAGAATCCGAAGCCTCTTGTTCCAAATCGCGCAAAGAGCCAAGTGCAGCGAAGAAAGAAGTCGAGGCGGACGAAATAGACTGAATGAGGTGGACCTCTACGGTATCCAAGTACCATGACAGCTTCTCTTGCAGGATGGCGTTACTAGCCAGAGCCTTTCGCGGAGGGAGAGGGAGACCATTTGCAGACTGCTCTTGCTTTGCGGATCCGGGGGCGATTTCGGCGCGTTCGCTGACGACATCGAAAGTCCTGGGGTTCTCAAGTTGGAAGTTCTCATCGAAGTAAACGGAGGGGATGGTGGACAAGGGGGTAGGCTCGTTCAGTCGTCGTCTCGCATAGGCGCTAGAACGACGAGTCGGCTGGGGAGAGTCGGTGGGAGAGAGTAGAGAGGCGGCCGAGTTATGGCGACTAAGTACGGGGCTCGTCGGGACATGGGTCTGTTGGGTGGACTTTGTGTCGCGACGTAGACGATGGAGGTTGTCGAACAGGGGGCCGAGGCGGGAGATGTAGTGCTTGAAGGCAGACGGGTCGACGTTGGGTATGTTGGTCAGAGTAACGGGAGGAATGTCGCGAGTGGTGGGAGCACGGTAGGTGGAGGAAGTCGAGGCGGCCGGAGTCAGGAGGCCAGTGCGGATTATGGGAGGTTGCAGGAGGGTCGAGATGGCTGTATCACGTTTAGGAGGGGCATGGTAGACGGTGTGTGTGGATTGACAGGAAGCGCACCGTTCTGGCCGGCCTCCCTGAGTGAATGACTGCCTCTTTGAGCATTGATATCTAGGGAGCCGCCTATTGAGGCTATCGAGATGGTACTGTCATTGGACAGGCGGCGCGAAGGACGGCGCTGGTAGGACGAGGGAAAGGGATAGGCCGAGTGGAGCGACGAGGGCGAGTCGAGCAGATCGGCACTGTCTTCCGACATGTCATGAACATTCTATCATCAAGTCAATAGGAAGAGGCCAGCACCAGCATTATTGAAGCTCCCTCCGCAATCATCATCAAGTGAATCCACGCCGACGCCAGCGCTATTCTGTAAACGACCCGACGCTATGCCCGATCAGGCGCTAATTGATTGCCGCGCGACCGCGACTCGGGCCTTGTTTCCTTCGACTTTCTCCTGCGTGTTTACCCCCCCAAATATCACCTTCACATCGCAACAATGGACAGAGCTTCAGTCTACACCTTGAGTGTCTTCCCTGAGGACCGCAGCCAAAGCGGTCCCGATTCTCGCGGTGCCATTCAAGAACAACTTGTCAATTTCATCTTGGACTTTAACATCCAAAATGCCTTCCTATACAGGTGTGTTGGCTTGCATCGTGCCTCTGTCGCAATTCTGACAAAGTCCGACCAGAGATCAGATCCGAGAAAACGTCCTCTCCAAACAGTACTACTGCGACGTCGACATGGCCCACCTCATTGCTTACGACGAGCAACTCGCCCACCGCCTAAACAACGAGCCCGGCGACATGATCCCCCTGTTCGAAGCTGCCATCAAGCACTGCGCCCAACGAATCGTCTACCCCTCACAACGAAACATCAACCTCCCTGCACACCAGCTCTTGTTGCATTCGTCCGTCACCCAGACCCTGATCCGTGGCCTGACAGCTATGCACGTTTCCCATCTGGTCCGCATCCCCGGAATCGTCATTGGCGCTAGCACTCTCTCCTCAAAGGCCACAGTCTTGCACATCCAATGTCGCAATTGTCAACATTCGCAAAACATCTCAGTACTGGGTGGCTTCTCCGGCCTGACCCTGCCTCGCACTTGTGCTCGCTCAACACAACCTGGTGAAGACTCGGCCAAGTGTCCCCTGGATCCCTATTTTGTTGTCCACGAAAAGTGTCAGTTCATCGACCAGCAGGTCATCAAGCTGCAAGAGGCTCCCGACGACGTCCCCGTTGGTGAACTGCCCCGCCACATCCACATCTCAGCAGACCGTTACTTGACCAATCGCGTCGTGCCCGGTTCACGATGCACCGTCATGGGCGTCTTCAGCACATACCAGTCAAAGACAAAGGGCTCAGGAGCCGCTGTCGCCATCCGCACTCCTTACCTACGCGCCGTCGGTATCCAAACTGACGTCGACCACACCGCAAAAGGTGGCGCTCACTTCACAGAAGAGGAGGAACAAGACTTCCTGGAAATGAGCAGGAGGCCCGATCTATACGAGCGCTTCGCAGAGTGCATTGCCCCATCCATCTACGGGAACAAGGACATTAAAAAGGCCATCACATGTTTGCTCATGGGTGGTAGCAAGAAGATTCTACCCGACGGCATGAAGCTTCGTGGTGATATCAACGTTCTGCTCCTCGGTGATCCTGGTACCGCCAAATCTCAACTTCTCAAGTTTGTCGAGAAAGCCGCTCCCATTGCCATCTACACCTCCGGCAAAGGTTCATCTGCTGCGGGTTTGACGGCCTCAGTACAACGTGACCAAAATTCCCGTGAATTCTACCTGGAAGGTGGTGCCATGGTTCTTGCAGACGGTGGTGTTGTCTGTATCGATGAGTTCGACAAGATGCGCGATGAAGATCGTGTTGCCATCCACGAAGCCATGGAACAACAGACCATCTCGATCGCAAAGGCCGGTATCACAACCATCCTCAACGCCCGTACTTCTGTCCTTGCGGCTGCCAATCCTATCTTCGGCCGTTACGATGACCTCAAGTCTCCTGGTGAGAACATTGACTTCCAGACAACCATTCTCAGTAGATTCGATCTCATCTTCATCGTAAGAGACGAGCACGACCGCGGCCGTGATGAGCGCATCGCAAAGCACGTCATGGGCATTCATATGGGTGGCAACGGAAACCAAGATCAACAACAAGCTGCTCCCTCAATTCCGGTCGAGAAAATGAAGCGCTACATTAGCTACTGCAAGACGCGATGCGCGCCCCGTCTATCACCTGAAGCCGCCGAGAAGCTGTCCTCGCACTTCGTCAGCATCAGAAGACAAGTCGCCCAAGCCGAAGCGTCTGCCAACCAACGTTCGAGTATCCCTATCACTGTGAGACAGTTGGAGTCGCTCGTCCGTATCACCGAAGCTTTGGCCAAAATCTCTCTCTCCCCCATCGCAACAGAACACCATGTTGATGAAGCCATCCGCCTATTCTTGGGCAGTACCATGGATGCCGTCTTGTCACAAAATGGCGAGTCTAATGCTGCCAACGCCGCCGGAATCTCTGGCAATCGTGAGCTCGTTGATGAAATTTCAAAGGTCGAAGACGAGTTGCGAAAGCGCTTGCCTATCGGTTACACAGCAAGTCTGGCCACCTTGAGGCGCGAGTTCGTGGAAAGGAAAAAGTACTCTGAACAATCTCTCAACAGAGCCATCTGGGCATTGCAGAAGAGAGACAGTCTTCAACTCCGAAAGGGTGGTGCCCAAGTGTACAGAAGCGGTGTTTAATGACTCAGTGCGATATACGGCGTATGTTCAGAGTGATGGGATATGAGGTCTTGGCCAGGTTGTTTATGGGCGTTGAGGTGTGGTCTAGGAAGGCTCAGAAGCCATGTTACATGCAAGTTCAATCAGATACCATTTTGTTTCCTAAACTTGATAAACAAACGTTCACCTCAATGCTTTCTCATTTGACGGCAGAAGTATTCTGTAGATGCTGCCGTAACCCCACAAAGTGCACACATCTGGGAATCGTCAAATGTTCGAAACAGGGATATCAAGGTATTTCTCATGCTCTCTCTCTCTCTCTCTCTCTTACATAGACCATTGATACACCAAGCGCCACTCTGCGGCAAAGAGAACCAAAGAACAGACGTTTTGCCTCCATTCCCGTCACCCCTTTCATGCTCACTTGTCTCATCCTCGTCTATGCTCCGTGATTTGGGGGGAAAAGAAGAGCAAACTATTACGCCGGTGAACCAAAATGGACAGAAACCAGAACAGAATACAATTGGCAAGCAAGGAACAAACTACTGCACCTGACTGACAATCTCGTTGGCCTTGCCCAAACTCTCAACCATTTGCTGGCACTCCTTGCGCCTGCGGACGGTGTAGTCGCTCTCTTTGAGTAGGTCGTCGAATTCTTGTGTGCGGTACATTTGTTCCAGAAGCTCGCGCTGCATCTCTTCTTTTGAGAACCTGTTTAGAGAATGGTTAGTCAAGCTTTATAAGGAATGCGAAGGGTTCAACTTACTGCACCAGAGTCAACATGATGGCTTTGGGGACCATGTCGATCATTGTACGGCGCACAATGTTGAAATAGCTGGTGATTAGAAGCTTGATGACTTCTACCTCTTCGCTCTCCTTCTCGCTGAGTGTACCGCTGGCCTTGAGAGTAGGTGGGGGTGCCTCCATGGCAGCCATCTTCTTCTTGTTCTTGCTGGCGAAGAAACTGCCAAAGAAACCGCCCGACGCCTCGTTGCCATCAAGAGACAATGAGGGGCTGGCAGCACGCGGCGGCACGGCAGATGGTGGCAGAGGCTTGCCAGTCTTGGGATCTACTTGGGTGGGTCTGGCGGCATGGCGACGCTCGTTGACGATAGCCATAGCTCTATGGCCGTTGAGGAAGTCAGGGTGACCGGTGTTGACGTAGCAGGCTTCCATGGCAACAAGGTCCTTGACGAGCTTGTTGGACGGCTCCATGGACTTCTTGAAGAAGGTGATGACAGTCTGGTAGAGCTTCTCCTTCAATCCAGGATATCTTCTGAAAAGAGGCTTGTTCAAGAGTTGACCTAGAATACGCACAAGTTCGTCGTGGACGAGAGAAACACACTTCAAACTGGGATCTTCTAGCCTCTTGATCTGTTGCTTGACGATGAGCTCGAATGCGGTAGTACCGACAAACAGAGCGGGCGAAGAGCCAGAGGAGTTGTAGAGGATGGTACGGATGTCAATATCTTTGACCTGGTCGAAGGGGTCAACAGCCTTGACACCGTTGGCGTAGAGCTCGTGGAAGACGAAAGAGATTCTGGCACCACCAGAAAGTTCGATGCTGGACAGCTCTTGGTTGTTTCCCTCGAGGACGGTTCTGTACTCGTTGGAGAACTCGGTAATGATGTTGAGGACAATGTTTGCGCTGTTGCCGAGGATGGAGTCGCCGAGAGTTCCGAGTTCGGCCGTGTACTTTTGCAATGAGGCAGAGATCCTGGCCTTGATGTCGGGAAGTGTCTGCTTGATGTGCATCATGAGAATGAGGTTCAGCTTGCGGGCAAGGTAAGGAGTACCGCAGTAGCTGCTCTTGTTGCGGTAGGCCTTGTGGTTTTCGAAGAAAGCGCGCTCGTGCTCGAGAGCGTATGAAATGGCCTTTTTGTTCTCAATATCGCGTTGGCCACGGTTGACCACAGGGACGTAGCCCAGTCGCAGAGGAATGATTCTACCAGCAAGAATGTCGACGACGTCAGTACCGTCGTCCATCAGATCAACCTTTGTCAAAACACCAATGGTGCGCTGACCTTCGGGGTCGACTTCACGGGCCAGCTTAAGACCGTCCGAGTTGGCCAGATCGGTGTTGGCAGCAGTGACAGCGAGGATGATGGCGTTGGGCTTGCTGATCTGCTTGAGGACCATCTCGCGAATCTGGCGCTCAATGTCGCGGGGCTGGTCACCCACGGGCACCTTTGTGAGACCGGGCAAATCGACCAGCGTCAGGGTCAAGACATTGGGCGAGTAGATGCGCAAGTTGATGGGTGCAGGTGAGATGCCGGCATTGCGACCAGTCTTGGACTCGGTTTCGCGCACGATCTCATCGCGGATCTTGTTGAAATCGTAGAATTTTTGGCCGGGAATGTGCAGGAACTCGCCCCACTCGTCCACGTTGGACTCCTTGTCGGCGGCTCCATCGACAGCCTCGGCAGCTGCGCCATTCTCTTGCTTGGGCAGAGGGGCTCGGTTGATGAGTTGCAGGATGAGCGGCCGTCTTGTCACGATACCAGTTCCTCGCGGCAGGAAGTCCCTGCCCACTATGTTTTCCAAGACCGAGCTCTTTCCGCTTGATTGCGATCCTACGACGGCGATTTGGGGGAGATCGATGGGGTTTTGGACCTGCGAGGCGCATTGTTAACATCGAGTCCGGGCACGCAGTGGGGTAGAGTCGTACGCCAACTGTGGTGAAGACATCCTGAAGCTTGTTCACCAGTGTGATGAGACCGGGGTCGTTGACGTTGATACTTCTATTCAGACGTGTTAGAGCTACACGTCAAGTGAGAGTTGCTGCCTCCTGAATCCGACTTACGCGGACGCATTTGTAGCCATCTTCGGCGGCGAGCTGCGTGTGTGCTTGTTGCGCAAGTGTTAGATGATGAACAGGGAGCCTAGCAGAGGCTTTTGGAGCGTCCTGCTGTTATACGAAACGAAAAAGGCGAAAGAAGGTAGTTGCGGTGTGATTAGGGTCAATGTTCAGTTAGCTTCTTGGATTGATTGACCACCTTGCCAAGGCGGGCGTGACGTTTGGTTGCTCCAAGCACTCTCCACAATTCGAGTCCCTTATCATGCTGCCTCAAACACAGCCTCCGAGGCTCCCTTTTCTCGAGCCTGCCGAATTACACCAAACAAAGAAACAGTCACTCATACTTGTAGCAGTCTATCTAGCCTCTACGTTTTGTCTATGCAAACCCAATCTTCCAACCTCCGCCGATGCTGACCTGAGGGTTTCTGACTACAGCCCAATCTGCCTTGCCTGATTCTCCACCAACAAATTCGAATCCGGCCTTTTTGCTCTCACCGCTGCTACTTGTTCCCTCTTCTGACACATCAACCTCTGTCTTGCCCTTCCAAGATGAAGGCGCGTTGACAATCACAATCTTCTCTACTCTAACATCCTTCATCTGCTGGAGATATTGGGCCGTCTTTTTGCCCTTGCTGCTTAGGTCCTCGGAGGCGAGCGACCATGTAGCACCAGTGTATGTGAAGCGACGATGGATATATGCGCCTTGCTCGTAATCGTACGTCTCGCCATCGTCCAGGTACAGCTCGCCTTCTGCATTTCCGTCGTTGCCAAGCACCACAACAAGCGTGAAAGGGTCAAACTTCATCAGTCCACTGGATCTTCTTGGGCGATCACGTCTAGGGACAATGTGACCACCTCTCATGAGAAGTGGGATCTTGTCGAGAGGAGCATTTATCTTGACGTGGCCAGGACCATTGTAAATGGTGTAGTCCGAGTAGTCAAAGTACTTCTCACCATCGGGCAGGTACATCTCGACACTGGTGGCTCCTTCTTTGGTGACGGGCTTGACCAACAGACCAGTCGACCCGAGGTACATCTGATCGTCGATAGCGAAACCCTTCTCATCACCTGGGTGTGCATAGTACATAGGCTGCACAATTGGTGCTCCGTTCTTGCTTGCCGTGTGGAACGCTGTGTACCATGCAGGAAGCAGAGCATAGCGAAGTCTCAAGGCTTGTGTGACGATGCCCTTTTCAAGATCGGGCAGAAGGTAAGGTTCGCGGCGGCGAGTATCGATGTGAGCGTGGGCACGGAAGAAGGGGTAGAAAGCGCCTGCTTGATACCAGCGAGTGAGTAGCTCTCGGGATGGGTTGCCGAAGAAACCACCGACGTCAGCACCAGCGAAAGGGAAGCCTGAGACGCCTAGAGACAATATCATGGGAAGAGATGCCTCAAGGTGCTCCCAGTTTGCTTGGTTGTCACCAGTCCACATGGCTCCCATGCGCTGCGAGCCAGCGTAGAATGAACGGGTCAAGACGAAAGGTCTGACTCCTCCAGCCTTCTCCTCTTCCTTGTTACGCGACACCAGACCTTCGAAAGTGGCATTGACCAATGTGAGTCCGTTGAGATTGTGTACATCTCTGTGCTCCCAGTTGCCATGGTGCAAGTTGTCCTTGGGCATGGTAGTCTCGGGACCGTTGAAGACTGAAGGCTCGTTCATGTCGTTCCATAACCAGAGATTGTGAGCCGAGCCCTTGAACTTTGCATACTGGAACAATTGTCCCCACCACTTGCGGGCAGCAGGAGAGAAACAGTCAACCCAGTATGAAGAACCGGGCCAGCACCAACCTTCATAGATGTTGCCATCCTTGTTATGGGTGGCAAGATCTTTAGACTTGAGCTCGTCGACGACAGAGTATCCACCCTCGTTCTTGATGTGAGGATCAATAATAGCAACAAGCTTCCTCTCGTGATCATCAAGCTGCTTTTGCATTCCAAGAGGATTGGGGAAGGTCAGAGGGTCCCAGGTGAAATACTTCTTGCCATCGGTATATTCAATGTCAAGCCAGATAACATCGTAAGGAATTTGAGATTTGTCAAACTTGCGGTCAACGTCTTTGACATCCTCGTCGGTGACATAGTTCCATCGGCACTGGTGATGAGCGATGGCGAACTGCTGAGGGAGTTGAGTGTAGCCGGTAAGCTCAGAGAAGGATGAGACAACATCCTTGGGCGTAGGACCGAGGAAGACAAAGATATCAAGCAGGCCAGATTCAGAAAACCAGTGAGTCTGAGTGTCAGTGTGAGATCCAATACCAAGACTGAGAGGATTGGCACTTGACTTGGACTTGACAATATCGATCCAAGTCTCTGCAGCGTTGAGCCAGAAGACACCGACGGTTGAATCCTTCTTATGAGCTTGCATAAAGGGAATGGCGCCATAGAGAGTCATGGGGCTGTTCATCTCATACTCGAAGACATCGGCGTTGTAGAGACGGTATGGGTCGTTGAAATTGCCCTCACCACCACTGTTGAGCAGGTTAGCATCCTAGTGACTGTAGCAAACTACAGATAGTTCGCACGTACCGAGTTTGTCTCAATGAAAGAGGGCCAGTGTGCTCGGGAACACCAAAGACGTGCTCGTAGCCTGGGAAAGTAACGTCGAGGGCTACACTCTCAGGGCCGCGAGGCTTGGTGTCGGTGTTTCCACCAAAGGCTTCATCCCACCAAGTACTTTCATCCTCACCCACATCCTTCTTGACTTCATCGCCTTCAGCTTCTCCCTCCTTCTTCTCTTGTTGCGGCTTGTCAACCTTGGCACGCCAGTGCTCGACGTTCAACAAGCCTCGATCGTTCAGCTTGATGTGTGTCTCTCCATCTCTCTTGAACTCAATACCAAATGGGGAGTGACTAACGATGGCCTCGAACTTGCTGCCAGGACCATACGAGATCTTGGTGGTACCGGGCTGAGCATCTTTGGCAGCTGCAGCACCAGAGCTGAGCTTAGTCCCGCCAACAATAGCCCATTTCTCGGCCTCGTTGTAACGCTCTTTACGGGCCTTTGAGCCATGGCGGAGCTCGATATCACCCTTCTGACGCTTCTCTTCATCGACAATAACTCTGGCAGAGCCGGATTCGAAGAACGAGATGGTGACGGGTAGGCGAACAGTTTGATCGGAAGTTGCAATGGTCTTGAGGATGGTTCCTGACAACTGGCCCTTGGAGAAAGTAAGGGAGGCGGAGTCGAGGGCATAAGGGCTAGTCCATAAGGAAGAGAGTGAAGCGGCAGAGTCGGCGTAGGCTCTATTGCGTTTACAGAAGCCAGACTGGTCACACGTCTTGAAGTTCTCGTGTTTCACAGACACTTGGGTGGTTTTAGCTATAGCCCTTCTAAGGTGCATCGAATGGGGACTTACCAGCTGGTGAAAAGAGACAGCACAAGGCTGCAAGCAGAAGAAGTAGTTGCGTCCATCTGGACGGAGATACTGCAATTGCAGTAGCCATAATTCGCCGATGCAGTTGCTGCCAATTGACACTTTACACTTCTCGACTCTCCATTGATTGAAGAGTCCGGGGATGCAGAAGCTTTGACCAACCGGAAGTGGAAGTGAAACGTAAACCCCGCCGGGAGCAATCGGCAGTTTCCGCTCCGACCGCTCCTCATGAATTCCAAAATCTTGCCCGCCAAAGATAGATCTTTGCTCTACACTGTTAATCAAGCAATCACATCTACAGCCATGTCTTCCAACGAGCAAACCTTCATCGGTAAGTAGTATCATCGCTTCGATTGGGCTTTGCCCCGGATGCCCCGCCGTTCCTTTTCATTTCAGCCCCTATACCACCTCTTGAGCTCTACCTATACCACTTCTTGACCTCTACCTATACCGTCTCTCGATCTATACCGTCTGCTAACGAACGCAAAAGCTGTGAAACCCGACGGTGTGCAGCGCGGCCTCGTCGGCCC
>ERZ794946.171-NODE-171-length-32167-cov-8.990346_pt1 | contig 32167 bp, 23 predicted proteins | sample MGYA00433072_ERZ794946 | MGnify/ENA primary metagenome ERZ794946 (study PRJEB30137, sample SAMN04331413) | food metagenome | isolation source: Y3 must sample point D1 replicate A | place: Australia: South Australia | collected 2014 ...
TTCATTTAACAGTAAATGTGGAAAACAAGAAGGGTAAATTGAATAATACAGCTAGTCCCTGCACAAGTGAGTACTTACCCGACGCCAATCCACTTGTGTCTAGCGAAGATGAAAATGTTACTGTTAGTAATGAAATGGTTTCCGATAATTCGGAAGTCTTATTAAACGTCAGTAATTATCATTTTGGAGATTCAGCCTGTGCAAAATATCTTTTCAAAATAAAACAACTGTTAATCAAGTCTTGCCACCTGACCAGTGATGTGAGCAATTTGGACTACAGAACTTTATCCCTTGATACATCACCAAACATTTCTCTGATTGAAGTTATAGCTGTTGAAGTTTGTCCACCCATTGAAGAAGCAAAAAAATGGATCTCCGCAGCCTCTAAAGTTATTGGCGCAGACTATATGTTCATTGAGCCGAACTACGAAAGTGAAATCTTAGAATCCGTAATTTACAACAACGAGATAAATCATGCAAATTTTGTGGAATATGCTACAGAATTGACTAGGTTTTTTACCTACTTAGCTCTTGGTCGTCTATTCAATGAAGATAGCTCTCCTGAAAACACTCGCTCTAAATTCCCAGGTTTACTATATTTCGAAACGGCTCTGAAACTGCAAGGGGAGCTTTTGAAAGTTTATGATAGGATCGCGAATAGCTCGTTGGTTCAATCATTTCTTTATGTCGCTTTTTATGCATTATCGTTAGATAAACCGTCTTTCGCCTTCATGCTGGTAGGAAATGCCATTCGAATGATGTTTACATTGGGTTACCATAGGAGAGTTACGAGTTCTATAAATAACAGAGTTTTTTGGCTATGCTACGTTTATGATAGACTTGTTGCTGTGAGATTTGGCTTTCCTCTGGCAATTAGTGAATTCGATATCGAAATTCCTCTGCTCGAAGAGGCCGATAACACGTTTTTCTCCGTATCTCTGGACATTTACCACTTTGTCTCTCAGGTCAAACTCGCCAAGATAACGACACAAATTATTGGAAAGATATACACGCGAAATTCGGTGTCTTTCATACAAAACTGTAATGTAGTGTTGAAGCTGCTTAAGAATTGGCTAGACGATCTTCCATCTGAATTGAAATTAGACTATAACAATGTCAATGCTGGACGGTCGAGGTCAACAATCAACCTTCATATCAACTACAACTATTCCATAATAATAACTACTCGTCCTGTTTTGTTTTATGTTTTCAACAAGGTTGTGGCAACCGGAAAGAGTGCCGAGGAGCTATTTTCCAAACAAACTCTTAGTATAATTCAAATTCTGCTGGAATCTAGTGTTCAAGCCGCGAAAATCCAGAGCTTAGTGCTTACCAAACTATATTATGAGGGAAGGATGGTGAATGCATCTTTCCTAGATTGTCACTATATATTTAATGCCTCAATTATTCTGATATTTGCAGCATGTTGTGATGCAATGCCGAACTTTACTATCAGTTTTGGCTGCGACATTTCAACTTTATTTGAAAGACTTCAGATTAATTTGAAAGTGCTTCAACGCGTATCACAGTATAATATTTCTGCTTGCAATTTCAACAAACAACTTACTGAAATAATAGAGCTTATTAGCTACCAAGAAGTGCAAACTACCTTAAAAGGATTTTTTCAACCGCCATCAACTATTTATACCACCATGGATGAAGATGTTACAAATAATCCCGTGGTTGATTTGGACTTAGTGGGAAATCTGGATTTAACGAGAGCACTCGACGATATAAGTGATACAAACAACTCTAGTGAATCAATTCTATTCGATAATGAGGATTTTATGAAATACTCACACTCCTTTATATCATAGATATATATCAAAAAAATAGTAAAAAATTTTCGTTTCCGTTATCTCTTTTTGAATGCTTCATGTCAAATAATAATATATAATTAAAGTTGGTACATAGTATACGTTTATCTAGCATCCTCCCGTTTACCGCAACCTCCACCACCGGGTGTCATTATAACAAATCGATCTCCAGGTTTCACATGCACTGAGTTCTTGCTGCCGATATTGATAACGTTTTTACTACCATCACGGATCCACAGATTGAGACCTCTACTACCATCTTCCCCTCCATACATTCCATGTGGCGCAACAACTCTTCTTTCCGACAGTATGGAGGCTTGCACGGGTTGGCGAAACTCAATATCTCTAATGGCACCATCGCCACCGTTGTACTTACCACGACCACCTGAGCCACGTCTAACGGAAAACTCTCTCAAAATAACGGGATATCTCCTTTCAAAAATTTCAGTGTCTGTCATCCTTGTATTAGTCATGTTCGTGTGTACTGCGCTGGTACCGTTCCAACCAGATCCTCTCCATGAATCTGCTCCAGCACCATGTCCACCACATATTGTTTCATAGTAACCAAAGCCTTTAGTAATCTCCCCGGTAAAAGGGTCCCTGCCACCAGTTCCAAAAGTAAAATTGTTACAATCACCTTGAGAATCAGCCATAACATTAAACGTCTGCAAAACAACATCAGTAACTCTTTGGGAAGTCAAAACGTTTCCTCCAACCACAGCAATGCCGTCTATAGGGCTCAAAATCGATCCTTTTGGTATCTTAATGGTTATTGGTCTTAAGCATCCCTGATTTAGTGGGATGTCTTCATTAACCAAACACCTTAAAGCATAGAGAATAGCGGAATTAGTAATGGCTTCTGGAGCGTTTAAGTTGCCGTAAACTTGTGGTGATGTACCATCAAAATCGAAAATAAATTCTTCTTTTTCTATATTTAAGGTTACCTTCAATTTAATGAGCGTACCATCATCCATGAGATCCTCACCAAAAAAAGTCGTAGCTCCAGAATGTAAGGTCAGTTGTTTCAACATCCTTTTGATAGTTTCAGCCGCATTATCTTGAATGGCCTTCATGTACTTGAAAATAGTGTTTAAACCATTTTCATCCATCAATTTGGCTATTAGTTGAATTCCCTTGTTATTAGCAGCAATCTGAGCCTTTAAATCGCTGATATTGTCGCTAATCCTTCTCGAACCTGAGCAGCCAGGATATTTGGCGGGTTCTTCTAACAATCGATAACGGATCATATCCTCCTGGAACTCACCTTGTTTAACAATTAATTCGGAATAAATAGCCGCACCCTCCTCATAGAGCTCTTTTGAATTTGGGGGAACAGATCCAGGAAGTATGCCTCCGATATCTGCGTGATGTGCCCTGGAAGCGACATAAAATATCAAATCTCCAGTGGATTCTGAGAACGCTGGAGATATAACAGTAATGTCGGGCAGATGGGTCCCACCGATTTCCGGATGATTCGTAACGAGGACATCGCCAGATTTCAATTTACCTTCCCACAGTTTAGCTTGAGCCGATATACAAGTGGACATAGAACCCAAATGTACGGGCAGATGAGGAGCATTCGCAACCAAGTTACCGTGGGGATCAAACAAAGCGCAAGAAAAATCCAATCTCTCCTTGACGTTCGTTGAGACAGAAGTTTTTGTTAACTGAGTACCCATTTGCTCCGCAATATCCATGAATCTGTGACTGAAAATGGATAGCATTACTGGATCAATGTTTGAATCCGATATATCGTTAGAAGTATCCCCCACCTTAGAACGAATTCTGATGAAGATATGAGATTTCAGTATAGTAGCCTCAGCGTTCGCTGGAAGAACGTTTGTTTGTGTACCATCGGCCAAAATAGCAGGACCATTGACAATGCTTCCGTATGGCATATCATCGATTTTGAATATAGGCGTATTCACGCGGGTACCATCGAAATAAACCTTCTTGAAAAAGCTCGCCTCTTCAGCTACAGATACCTTCCTAAGACTATACTTCTTCAACTGATGGTCAACAGACTCTTCCTCTCTAACGTTAGACTCTCCAACCCCTCGAACACGAATATCATCTACAATTATATTTTTATCAGTAAAGACAAAACCAAATTCCCTTTTGTGAGCTTCAGCGAACCAGCTTTCAAAGTCCCAGTTACTATCTTGCTCCATAATCATTAAACTTGTCTCTGTACCCTCGTATCTCAAATTTAGGTACTTTTCACACCGAATTTGAGAGCTGTGAAACCCTTGCGACGTTAAAGACTCTTTACAACCTTCAACTAATTCATTCAGCTTAACGCACAACTTATTCAAATTCTCTGGGTTGCTCAACACAAAAAAGCATGGCTCTTGAGACTCCTCTACGACATCAGCAAGAAAAATACCATAAGCAGAGAGAACTGAAGAATATCTATGTGCCAATACAACATCAATTCCTAGCAATTCAGCAACAGCGATAGCATGCTGGCCACCAGCACCTCCGAAGGTAACCAATCTGTGCTTTGAAACTATATGGCCCTTAGCTTCGGTGATCGCTCTGATCGGTCTAGCCATGGACTCGTTGGCCACTGTCAGAAAGCCATAAGCAACTTCGTCAGGGGTCATTGAAGTACCCAAGTCTTTGTTAATGGCGGCAGTTAATTCTAAAAATTTTTTTTTGGTAATCTCTAAATCAAGAGATTGCTTTTCGTCAGGACCAAAGATCTTAGGAAAAGACTCCGGAACTAGCCGACCTAAGAATAGATTCGCATCAGTTATGGTTAGAGGGCCACCTTTCCTATATGCAGCAGGACCTGGATCGGCAGTTGCTGACTCTGGACCGACCCTAAATAGGCCATTTTCCCAAAACAGTCTAGAACTTCCACCTGCTGCTACAGTATTTATATCCAGTTGGGGTGACTGTATCACAATTCCAGCTGTTGTTGTTTCAAAAATATGTTCCAACTTGCCATCGCCAAAGCGACTGACATCCGTGGAAGTACCACCCATATCAAATCCGATCAGAGGTATGTTGTTCTTACTGTCAAAGCAAGTGTTTGAATATCCAACCACCCCACCTGCAGGACCTGACAAAATTGATTTCAAACCGGAGAATTTATGTCCATCAACCAAACCACCATCTGACTGCATAAATTGTATACTTGTATTATCAGAATTGACCAAACCTGATTCAATACCGTCCAGATACTTTTTTATTACTGGAGTCAGATAAGCATCAGCAACTGAACTGTGCGCCCTCGGTAAGTACTTTATCATTGGGGAAACTTCAGATGATAAGGAAACATGTCTGAAACCAATGTCCCTAGCAATACGGCCTACCAACTGCTCATGTGCAGGATAAGTGTAGGAGTGTAAAAAAGCTACTGCAAGGGACCTGACGCCAGTATTATAAATGAGAGTTAGTGTGTTACGCACACTTTCAACATCAGGGATTTGTAAAATGCGAACTACCTCGCCACTATTTCCCTGAACCGTATTATCCTTGTCATTAGGTATTGACTTTTGTGCATTAGGATCTTCTGAAAAATCCTCTAAAGTTACTCTCTCTTCAACCTCCACAGTGACATCGTATAAGGGTTTGGGTTTCTTAATGTGCAAGTCGAAAATTTTAGGCCTGGATTGATCTCCAATTAACAAGATATCTTTGAAACCTTTGGTTGTAACGAATGCACATGGTTCACCATTTCTTTCTAGGGCACAATTAGTGGCTAGAGTAGTACCCATCCTAATGCTGCTAACATCAGATATATCCAACGGAGTGCCACGGGGTATTTTCTTGGCTTGAAAGACCTCCAGCAAACGACGTATACCTTCCAATGGTGCATCTGGGTAGTTTTTAGGGTCTACTGAAAGCAATTTAATGACAACATCATCTTCAAACTTACCCGTACCTGGATTGCCAATGCAATCTGTGAATGTACCACCTCTATCAATGGCAATTCTAATTTTATTCGTAGCAAGCACAGTCATTGTTTATAAAATAAGTATTTTGTCTTCGTTACTTTTGCTTGCGTGCTTGCGTAGCAAAACTTCAAGTTGAAGAATATCGATCGCCTTGTCGGATATCTTCATCTTTTATATAATAGGGTGAATCGACTCTTATTATTGCTGGAAGAATATTCGACTAATGGAGATATACATCCCTCATCGGTGAAACCGCAGCCCAGCACCCGAACATTTGAAATGCAATTTAAATTAAGTGCATTTGTCGGCAGTTTGGAAGTAGTTGTTACCGATATTCGTACAGCATTACTCATTCGAAGATCGCGTTGTAAAAATTTCAACAATTTGGACCGTCCTGTTTTCCAATATAGAGAGAGCTGTGTGCCTGTTATTCGTAAAGACGATAAGCAATAACGATAAGACTACAATCGTTTTTCGATAAAGTTTAATTACAGCATGGCTAGAGAGCGGTAAAGTAATACATTGAAAGTGCCGAAGAATGAATAAACAGCTTATATAAATACGTAAGCAATTATCTATTGTAAATTCCGCAGTTTGAATCTTCTAGGTTGAATAGTAAACCTAACTATCTAAGAAATCAGTCCAATGGAAAACATGTCTGAGATAGAAAAGAGATCTCCTACTGTGCACGAAGCTGCTAAAGACGTTGAAGATATTAGCACCGGTAGTGTAACATCGTTCAAAGAGGAATCTGAGATTCCAATTGAGCAAAATCTATACATTGATCCAAAGGAGGAGAATGCGTTGGTAAGAAAGCTAGACCGTCGATTAATACCTATGCTAGCTTTCATGTATTTTTTATCATCCTTGGATCGTTCAAACATCGGTAATGCTTATACATCAGGTATGAAAGAAGATTTAAAGCTAACCAATAAGCAGTATTCAAATGCTGTCTCGGTATTTTACTCGACTTATTTAGCTGCCGAACTTCCAGCAGTTTTGGTATTGAAAAGAGTCAACGTTAAATACTATATGTCCTTTTTAGTCCTATCATGGTCTATTATTACCCTTTGTAATGGGTTTGTTCAGGATCACAAATCTCTTATGGCATTAAGAGTTTTATTGGGAGCGTTTGAAGGGGGTTTTTTTCCTGCAATGACGTTGATCATAAGTATGATTTACAAGCAACACGAACAAGCCAAAAGAATGGCCATTTTTTTTGGGTTCGCTGCCTTATCGGGTGCGTTCGGCGGATTGATCGCAACGGGTTTAGCTTCCGTTCAGAATGCTGGTGGCTTAGAAGGTTGGAGGTGGTTGTACATCATTGAAGGATTGATTTCTGTCTGCGCCTCTATCTGGTTGTTTTGTTGCTTACCAGCCCGTTTTGAAGTGATTCCTTTCTTAAATGAACGCGAGCGCCACTTGATGGAGATTCGCGGCAAACAGAGAGTCAAGTACATGGGTGCAAGTGATAAATTCGAATGGTCTTACCTTAAGGATGCCTTAATAGATTTCAAGACGTATATTTCCTTTACAATTCAGTTCTGTCATGACATAATCTTATATGGGTTTACCACGTTTTTAACAGCAATCCTTAAGTTGGGGCTGGGCTTTACCGCTAGGGAGGCGCAATACATGAGTGTTCCAGTTTACCTGTTGGCTGGTTTTGTATTTTTGGTTTCAGCCTATTTAAGTGACAGGCTGAGATTAAGAGGTTCTATCCTTTTTATTTACAACATTTTCGGTATTGTTGGATATATCCTACTGCTTTCCGTCCATAATAATGCCGTGAAATATTTCGCCTGCTATTTGATTACCTTTTCGTTGTATACCGGTCCTGGTTTGAACGTTTCATGGTTAACCAATAATTTCGCTCCACATTACAAACGTGCTACGGCTCTTGGATTGAATCAAACTTTAGGTAACTTGGCGGGAGCAATTGCTGGTCAGATCTTTACAAAATCCCCTTATACATTTGGTAATTCTTTCTCTCTGGGTTGTATTGTACTTACAAATGTTTTATGCTTATCTCAAATCACCATCTTACGCTATATTAATAAGAGAAGAGAGAGAATTCTGAATGGCGAGATTCCAGATGACCAAAAAAATAGAAGAGGGGATTGGGCTCTGGATTTTAAATATTGTTTGTAAGGGCAAGATATATATTTATTTTAAAAATTTGTTTTTGGACTATTTCATAACTACCAGTGTTATCGCGTTGTGATTTATCAAACTGTGGCCATCGTACTCCAAGGCTTACTTGCGCTGGTATATATTTAAGTGAATCGCTAAAGAGGTTTCACTTCATTCCAAAATCAGAAATTAGGTCAAGACAAGGTCAAATGAATGATGTATGCAAAGTTGAACAACATATGAATCCCTCCACTGAAAATATATCTTATAAGGGAACAGAATAGGTGAACGCACCTTATTTATACTACTCTGCAATCTCTGTATTTGTTTCCAAGCTTTCATTTCTGCGCATTTGAAACCGTTTTCAGAGCTCTGAGGAGCAAATATTTTGTTTTTGTACATAAACTTAAAATCTATCAAAAAATTGGAAGAGCTAAAACAAGTAGAGTTAAAGATTTATTCAAAACTTAGTACTACACATATCATCATCTTTGAGGTCGCAAAGTAGCATAGATCCAGGAGAATGGCCAATTACAGTGCCATTGATTAAATGACCAACCGTCTCAACAGCTAGTTGAGGAGTAACACCACAGGCCCAGAATACGGGAATCTCGTCGTCTGCAATTTCAATGGCATCACCATAGTCTGGACATGATAGGTCACTTATGCCAAGTCTTTTCGCACCCTCAAACCCCCAATCAATTGGTTCACCATGTGTTCTTTGGAAATTTCTCGTAATTTCCCTGACTTTAGGAACATCTATAAGTTTGTAAGGTCTCATACTAACGACATAGCAGCAATTCGTGAAAATTCCTGCCGGATCCATCAATTTGGACGTTTTAAACATAGTAACACACTTTGTTGCTGTTAGATTTTTTGGAGGAAGCCCCGCTAAAGACAACGCTCTTTCAAAGGAGTAGGAACAACCAATTAAGAAGCCTACGTAATCAGCAGCCCATTCCTCTATACAGTTGGGCTTTCGTGCAATGATAGTACCCTTTTCGTAAATGTTATACATTGGAAAATCTGTTCGAATATCGAATGTGCCAGGTTTGATAATCTTATCGTCATTCAAGATCTTTGGATCACCATTTGTCACTGCCAAGAGAGGGCAGGGTACTGGGTTCCTATAGCACAAATCTGCGAAATCTCTGGCTTCTTTTTTTGGTAATATTAACAAGTTTGCTTGAATGTAACCAGGTAGAACACCAGATGTGTGAGTGGTATGCAGCTCTTTCCTACACAATTTTCTGAATTCATCCGGGGTAGCGACGTTCATGACTGGCATTAATATGTAGAAAAAAAACCTGCCTGAGTGCCCATGATATTAATTGCATATGAACAGTAATTCTACGCACAATTCGTATGTAGCAATTATCTATTGCTTATATAACGTTTATTAATCATCATGTTTCAGGTGACTTTATCTCTTATCGCTAAGAAAAGTTTTTAAAGTACTGACTTGCAACGCGCGTGTGAGCCAAGAGGTTTTCACGTCGGAGTTTTAGAATATGAAATTCCCGAACATCACCATCAACGTAAAAAATCAAATAATACATCCGACATACGTTTTATCACTTCGTTAGCGCGCATCTACGAGATATTTCATTAAGCAATAGTTTAGCAACAGTTGATGATAACGAATGTCCACCACGACATCCACTGGCAATTGTTATCTCAAAGATAGTCTTGATGCAGCAATGGGCACAGCGTCAGCATTCAAGCTCCTTGTAGCACGCAAACGGAGATGAATTTGGAATTCTAGCTGGCAAAAATCGATCTTTTCGATCTCAAGCTTCTGGCGGTTCTCATTAATCTGCAACTTCTCACTTTACCATTGTTGTAATTACACTAATCACTGCAACATCGGCCTTTCTCTCTCTCTCTCTTTAAGGCCTCTATAAGCAAATTCCCAGAGTTAATGTCCATCACTGTGAAAATATCCATCGGTATCTTGGTAGCTACCTGTCGAAAACAAAGATGATGTTGAGTTAAAAGGGACGCTGTAAAGTATCTTGTGAATGATAATGTGGAAGATCAAGCAAACAAAGTTAGATGGAGCCCTAACAGAGCATCAATCGATATGAAAGAGTGAGAATATATTGGTCAATAATTAATTGTGAGACGATTACAAAGCAGGAATCTTACTACAGAGGGATCTATGGTCACACAACGGTATTGACAATGATACCACGAACTCTATGGGATTGAATAGATGGTGTGATTAGTTGTAAAATATCACCAGATAAATGAAACACTTCTGGCTTGCGTTTGTCTGTTCTATGTGCTTATCTTAATGAGACGTTGCACATAATACTCACTTGCAGTAGAATATTTGGTGGAATTTATGCTTACACTAGGATCGGCAATATCCCACGTAACATTTTCTTTTCCAGGTTGCTTACCACTTGGCCAAAGAAACATTTGATTGCATTAGAAGGCACTCATGGAACTCTAATTTAGGTAATTCTAAGCATCCTTCAACTTTTTTTGGTTTTTGTTCAATATCCGGCTGAGTTATTATTCATCCCTTACTGGGCATATGAGACTGGTGGTATCGTCACTGATAAACGAAAAGCACATGCGCATCTCCATTACTAGCTTTGTCAACGTATCGGACTTTGAATCATCTATGTCTTTGGCTGACTGCTTTCCAGATTCCATACGAAAGGAGCTCAACTCAATCATCTGTCGCTTTCGTAAAAAAAACCTCGAGGAATGACATAAGACTCGCTCGATCAGGTGGTTAGCAATCGAAGGGACAAAGACGATATTTTCTCTTTCCTATCTGTGAGATAACCAAATTCATTCCCTACTTCTCAACTTCTCGCTGAAAGTTGAAAGTTGAAATCGCCAGGGCCAATTCTTTCTACTCAAATTGGAAATTTACCGTTGTTATGGAGCATCTCGAGCTTGCTTTTTAATGACGGTGTGACGTCTTTTTCGGGCATTTATTGATATGGAAAATCTCGAAAGAATTTTCGTCTATCAAACGTAGATCGGAGCATAGTTTTGTTTTTCGAAAACTTCCAACTCCAGACCAGTATTGGTTACAGCTGGTGAGTGATGCGAGTACACTCATGACAGGTAGCCAGCCGCTCGGGACCCGAGCCTCGGGTACCCGTGAATTTTAACGCATTTACTCATTCATCATCAACTCTATGTCGAACTGGACTAGCCAATCATCTCCCTTAAAGCGCACTATCAATTTGAGAAATAGGTTGAAGTGATTGGTTTCCGTGAGAAAATTACAAGAATTACCTCTTTAGCAGGTCTTGTGTGGGATGAAGAAAGAATAGAAGACCTCTACGAGGTGACGCAAATGAATAATGGCGTTACTGATGTTAGATAATGACAGTGCTCCTGCTTGAAGTGATCTTATAAGATAACCCATATACCCGTGTACAGACGGGTACTTTAAAGAATAATACCCGTTTGTTGGGCGGTAATTTTACGTGAGCCAACCCGCACCTAGTACTGCTTGGAGATGTGGAGACATAGACCTTTATACGGACGAGATATGCTGGAGCCTCAAAAGCTCCAATGAAGAACTTTATGGCCTTTAAATGAGGAGCGCTGTTGACATGGGCCTCCCCTACTCTTAATAGCGACCAGCACAAATCAAGTAATGCCAATAGATAATTTAGTGGGACCTTATTATGTAAAAAAGGAATGGAATTTGAAAAATGATAGTACCCTCAGTGAAAATCACTTAAGTGTAAACGAGATCATTTCCCTTAAAGTTCAAATTTTTGTCTCGCATACCGGAAATATGCGTTATTCAAGTTAAATGTACCCAAGTATTTAACTCAATAGGCAATACCTGAACAAAATGCCAGTAACACCTCAAGTTCCGGTAACAATTTTTTTCTTTAGTTGATATTTCTTCATTGAACCAGCTGTACCATTTATTGTTGGAAGCTTCAGAGTTATTAATCCGATACTCTTGCTGATCGAAAAATTGTTACCATTTCCTATTAGCGTTATTTTCATACTAGGAAATATCTGTCCTTGATTTATCCAAGTTTTTTTTGGCCTCGCTAAACTCTTCTTTGATAAGTTCACCATCTGCGGACCCCGTACATTACCATCCCGGCCTTCGTCTCTAAAAGAGATAAAAAAAGTATACTTTAGGAGGTATGTGAGGTCTCAGGGATAACAGATACAATCGTGTCATTTCTCTCTGGAGTCAGAGAAGATTTCATTCTTAATACTCAAAATTCTTGTACCCTGGCAATATTTCGTGCAAGTTGGAAGCGGCGGGAATAAATGATTAAAGAACAGTTGCCACAAGGTGGAATATCTGATATGGCAAATTATAAGCCGTTCGTTCTGTGCTGGGGAAGTACCAATTGAAGAAATACTCTGACGTTCTGTATATCTATAAAATCAAACTACCATCGAGGGATGAGAGGTAAGATAGAAAAGAAAAGGCATCAATTAGATTCTCCTTTATATCTGAAGCCACCTTTGGCGTAGCTTCCATTTTACTTAGATTGAATCATTATAAACAAAACATGGATATCGCAGATTTTCTCATGTAATAGGCGCCTGAAGTCCAGTCTGCTTCATCGCCTTACAATGTCTTTCTCTGTTGCAGAGCACTAATTTTCGACGCTTGGTTTCCCCAAATATGAAGTATGACAAGAGATAGAAGGGCGATCAAACACCTTCAGGAAAAAGGAATCGAGCAATGGATGATAGTAAATGACAATGGAAGCGCTAATAAGTTTTCCGCCAGATAGTTTTGTATTGCTGCAACAGCCTTCGACTGGGATTTCAAGGCAAAGAAAGTCACGCTCAAATACCATTCGATGGTAAGTGGTGTGGCTTCCAGTCCTTCAGTGCTATAGAGGGCGATGATGCCGTGATGGCACCAGCTCCTTTGAAATAAATTGCACAGTAAGGATCCAGCGGAACGAGCGCTTGTGTAAACTTGGTATTACATTTTTTAGATAAGATGTCGGAGACGATGGAGCACCAAGAAAAAAAGAAATAGGGCGGACGTAAATATACGCTGGATTAATGTGATTGACCAGTGGCTGCCTAGAGGCTCTGGGGCGGTTATATAAAGGCAGGGATTGTCACCGTGTTCAGAAGTTAAGAAGTATGAACCTCTGGAAACAGCACACACCATGTCCTTTAATTTTTTATCAGAAGTTCCTTATCTAGAGCCGGACGCGATATTCGCCTTGACTGCCCAGTTCAAGGAGGATGAATCGGCTTGCAAGGTAAACTTAGGTCAAGGGACGTACCGAGATGGTAATGGACAGCCGTGGGTACTTGAATCTGTGAAGCGAGCAAAAGAATTCATAAGGGACTCTGGTCACGAGTATCTACCAATACTCGGCCTCAAAAGATTCAGATCCTCGTGTTCAAAGATACTATTTGGTACTGATTCATCCATTGTTGTGGACAATAGAGTCGCCACTTCTCAGGCCGTATCTGGGACAGGGTCGATTCACCTGGCAGCTGTATTCCTTGCCAGGTGTTATTCTACATCCCACCATGTCTACATATCAGACCCATCGTGGTCTAACCATGCTGCAGTGTTTAGGACTGCAGGTTTTCCAGTGGAAAAGTATCCATACTTGGATAATGATTCTGGGGGCTTGGCATTTTCAAAACTTCTTGAGTCTCTGAAGGTGTGCTCTGAGGGCTCTATATTCGTTTTGCACGCATGCGCCCATAATCCAACCGGTCTTGATCCGTCGGAGAAACAGTGGAGGCAGATCGCAGCCATCATGAAAGAAAGAAATTTATTTCCCATATTTGATGCCGCGTACTTGGGTTTCAATAGTGGGAGTTTTGACACGGACAGCTGGGCAATAAGATACTTTTTCCACGAGATGGACTTTTCTGGTATTGTTTGTATGTCCTTTTCCAAGAACATGGGACTGTATGGGGAGCGTGTGGGCTGCGTCCAAGTAGTCACAAAGTCTCCTGAGCAAGCTAGAAATGTTGAATCTGTCCTAGAGAGCCTTCAGCGTGCGGAAATATCTAACCCGCCTGCGTTTGGAGCACGGATCGCAGATGCAATTTTGGCAAATGAGGACCTGAAGCTGCAGTGGAAGGAGGACATGCTCACAATGGCCCATCGGATCCGTAACATGAGAGAGCTTTTGGTTGATTGCTTAGAGTTGGAAAAAGCGCCTGGCTCGTGGGATCACATATCTAACCAAAGCGGCATGTTTGGATTTCTAGGCCTGACAGAAAGCACTGTCAATGAGTTGAAGAAAACGCATCACATTTACATGGCAGCAAACTCACGAATCTCAATTGCCGGCCTGAATGAGTCAAATACACGATATGTTGCCAAATGCATAGCCGCGGTGCTATCGGGCAAGCAAAACCTGCCTTTAGACTAGTTCCATATAATTCTATACCAAATACAAAAATATGAATTGTCTGTATATCAATCACTACGTGAGTTCAATCAAAAGTAGAAGGATGCACTAGCCGCTACTCCGACAGACCATGTGTTAGCCGAGGATAGAACATTTCGAGTCCAGACCTCAAACCTTTCAAGCTCATCGGCATCATTTCCATCCGAATCATCATCATCCACACAGTTCATTATATCATCTATAAGCCTTCGTCTGATGTATGCGGTCTCCGCTGACCCCTTTTCGCTTTTTTCTTCCTCTTCGATTTTGCTGCAGCGAATGTCGCCGTTCAGAATTTGCCACGCCACCAAACTAGCTTTGTAGAACATGAATGTGAATACCGGCGACTTTTCGACTATGTCTTCGGTACATAGGTTTGCTGACGATCTAAGCAAGTAGCAGACGTGATTTACCATTACCAAGAGAGTTTCGAAGGGTACAAAGCTGAAGCTGTTACCCAGTACTATATTTCCGGGAGAGTGTACTGGGTGCGGTTTAGCCAGAGCAGCGGCTGCTGCGATGCTGGCCGCCAACGTGACCTCGACAATGCCGGATGTGATCACTGGGTCAGGGAGATGCAGGTGTATGTACGCTAGGTTCCACGTTGCAATAAACATTTCCCACATACCTCCCTCGCCCTGCAGTCTCTTCTTGTTTGGAATGAGTGTCCTGAGTGCATTCAAGGCCTCACCAAGCTGCGACCTTCTGGAAAAAGGGTCCTTAGCATGAATTGCTGGAACTTCAAGAATGCCAGCATACTGAGACATGTTCCGAATCATGACGTGTATTGCTAATAGAACGGTCAGAGAGCCGAAGGAAGACATTTGTTTGGGGCACCGCCGATACATCAAAGTTTGCTGCAGAGCGGGTAAAAATTGAATCACTTGTGCACTAGTCAGGTTCGAGTAGCATAAGCTCCTCCACTCGGAGGCCGTGGCCGCTTCCCATAGCTCATCAGAGCACGGCAATACGTGTTTCAATTCATAATGTGTCAGGGAAGGTGGATAATTCAGAAGGGTCGCCATCTGGCTGTCAAGCATATACAAGCAGGAAGAGGTGCGCTTCCTGCCCTCAGATGCTACAAAAGAGCTCCACTCATCGCCAAATTCATCGTGCGTGTTGCTGTGTAATATTCCTGTCTCTCTTGCAACTGCCACCAGCTGGGTGTGCAGTGTTCTTGATCCTTTGAACCATATTCTATCAGTGTAGATTCCATAAAAGGTAAGAATAAGTGCAGCCTGAATGACCTGTATTGAGGCACCCGCAATAATCGACTCGTATATCAACTTGAGGGTATTCTCAAACAGAACAGCTGAGTGGATCTTTAATTGCGGTGAGTGAAGCGCCCCAACAGCCGACATAGCACTCACCAATAAACAATTGGCAGTTCGGTGATCAAAGGTAGGCCTGTGGATTAGGGGAAATAAAGGATGAAAGTGTGTCCAGTAATGCTGTAGAATGGTATCAATTTCATCCGCCTGGAAGTTGGCGCGGAGAAAGGAAGGCGGCTCGGTTGTCTCTCCTTCGGCCAATTCAACCGTATTGATATCTTCAGTGCCAGGCACGAAGATGCTGCGCCACATGAGCGCCTGTTTGACTTCCTCAACCTGGTTTGGCTCTTTTTCCTTGAGCCTTTTTTCAACCGCCGAAGCTCTTCGTTTTGGATCTTTGACATCTACCAATGGCTCAAATTCTACCGGATGTCGCTCACGCGTATGTTGCTTCAATGTGTCCCCTCTTGAGAATTCTTTATCGCATATATCGCATTTAAACTTTTCCGTTCGTTGATCTTGCTACTACTGTTAGTATTCGAATCTATAACATAGAGAGGGGGAGGGGCAATTATCTTGATTGACATACGTTTTTGCATGTGTCTCTTGAGATTTTCCAGTCGAGTAAAGGATACGTTACATATATGACACACGAATGGTCTGGTACCTTGATTGACCTTCATAGCAAGGCCTTGTTGCTGAGATTTGGCTGCACTGGCAGTTACTGCATTTGTTTCAACAGTAGTCTGATAGTTCTCGATGGGTGGGTCACCGCCTGATGGCATAATGTATGATGGAGACTGCACATGCATGGCATGGACTTGGTTTGGATACATACTTTGGAAAACTCGGTTATTAATAATGAATCCCGAATGAAATATGTAAAATGTGCGACGCGGTATCAAAGCCCAGCTCTTATTAAATGACTACTTATCTTTTTTTACGGCTACGGAGCTCCAAAAACTGATATGCTTTGTATGAAAGGTCGGAAAACTCAAGTGCTACAGCCGACGTCATGCTACAACGTCTTTAGCATTAGTCTCAAGACAAGACGATCACAAGATATATTCACCAGCTAATTGGCGCCTCCGAACATTGATGAGCAAGCTATCTTAATAATTAGCGCAAGTACGCTTGTAAGCAAGAGGAAAAAGATGAATCTCGCTGGAAAATTGGTTTTGATCACTGGAGCCCCTTCAGGGATTGGCTCGGCTGTTGCTGTGGAACTTGCTATACAAGCAGAGGCGTAAAATCAGTGCCAGAAGAAGGGCGAGTGCGGATGAACTGAGAAGCATCAACACTGAAGTACCCGGAAAGATAAAATGACAAAATTTCTCGACGTTAGCAGTTCAGAGTCAATCAAAGTGCTTTGGCGAATTTGCCAGACAATTGGAGGGATATATATGTGCACGCCAAAATAAGGATAATGGAGATCGCACCAGGAAAATACAAAGACGGAGTTTGCGGCCGTCTGTTTCCTTGGTGACATCAAAAAATCTGAGCAAGTTCATGAGGGAACGACCCCTCGCGATCGTGTGGAACATGCTGAACTACTAGTTTTCGCATGTTCCAGAAAAGAGAATGCCGTAATTGCAGAGGCTACATTCTGGGGCACACTCAGGTGGGGTCCTATCACCTTTATCATTCCTCCTAATGGCAGATATGTTATATATCCTGATTGCGTAGAGCTGCAGATACGTAAGACTACTAGATCTCTAAAATTTACTTTATCTAATTCAACAGCCTCGATGCAGACAGCAATAGCGATACAACGCTAGTTTTAGCTGCTGATTTCTGGAGTCGGGTATCGGAGCTCCACAGTCAGCGAAAGCGAGCGCCGCCGGCAGCCAAAAAGGACATGATGGCTTGTGCTCGGAGGACAATTTATGTGATAGCACAATGAAGACGTTCAACGTATATTTAAGAGCCTCATAATGTGATGATATAGTGTCCATTTGTCGCCAGAATCAGGCTGGATAGCCAAAATATTCTTGCCAGAAATGAACAGTAAGAACGATTTTGAGAGAGATGGGACCGGCTGCAGCGTAGAATTCCAGAACCTACAAGAGAAAGACGGGAAGTCGAACATGATAAAGGAAGTGAGTAACGATTGCAATACCAGAGAGGATGAATCTATCGTCAGACCTGAAGACGATCCCTTTTATGATCGTCATTCGCCAGCAAAAAAACGTCTTCTGATATTTTTAGTGGGGCTGTCATGTTTCTTATCACCTTCAAGTAACATGGCTTTTCTGCCTGCTGTTCCCATTATTGCAACCAGATTCCATACTACAAGCACTATTATCAATGTATCTAACGCAGTCTATACCATAGTGATGGCGATATCGCCATGCCTAATGAGTCCTTTCGGTGACGCATATGGGAGAAGGACAACTTTTCTTCTGTGTTCGCTCGGATTCACGATCTGTACAGTTCTTGTGGCGGTCTCCCAGAACTTGGCCATGTTTTTTGTTTTTAGGTCTATTACTGCCTTATTTGGAACTGCCTTTTTCTCGGTTGGAGGGAGCATCGTAGGTGATATCTATATTCCGCAAGAAAGAGGCAATGCAATGGGCTGGGTCCTTTCGGGTTCCCAAATTGGCCCTGCAGTGGCACCATGTATTGGGGGCCTGATCGTAACATATACATCATGGCGAGTGATATTTTGGGTTTTGGCGGGGCTGGGGGGACTCAACTTTGCCATTTCTTTCTTCTTCTTGCCGGAAACAGCGAGAAAGACGATCGCTCTAGAAATCAAGGAGAAATATCCTGAAAAAAAGCTCGTGTGGGTCCCTTACAACCCTTTCAAAGTTATCTTATCATTGAGGTATGGCAATCTTATTTTGGCAGGTCTTGTGAGCTCATCCCTTCTTTACAACATGTACACCCTACTAACTCCCATTCGCCACATCGTCGACCCCCGTTTCAACTTAACTACGCCGATCTATGGTGCATTATTTTACTTACCTCCAGGGTTCGGATATCTATGTGGCTCTTTTATCGGGGGCAAATGGGCAGATTATTATGTCAAGAAGTATATGAAGAAAAGAGGGACGAGAATTCCTGAAGATAGACTGAGGTCTACGCTAATTACTCATGGAGTTGTTCTGCCTGCGTCTATTCTAATATATGGCTGGTCGCTGGAGAAAGAGAAAGGAGGGATGGCCCTTCCGATTGTCGCAATGTTCATTGGCGGAATTGCGCAGACCATCTGCTTTCCCAGCGTCAATGCTTATTGTGTCGACTCAATGCCCGAGTTAGGCGGTGATGCGATTGCCAGCAACTACTTCATCAGATATATAGCTGGCGCAGTCGGTACTGCCACTTGTCTCATACAGATTGATAACATTGGAATTGGATGGACGTGTACGATATCAGCTTTTATTTTATTTGGGGGGTTCCTTTCAAGTTTAGCGCTGGTAACTTGGGGCGCAAAAATGAGAGAATCAGGTTAGTTATCAACAGAGCTATTTACGCAGACGCCTCGTTCAAAAAAAATACATGCCGGTAGAGAGCTAAATTGGAAAATATGACATTCTATGTTATGTGCTGTCTGCTAGGACAATGCGGCATTTAGAGGCTATTGGAACCTACCGAAAGCCTTGGTTTTCGGTAGCGATGGATTTCGACAGATGTTTTTTAGTTATTGCCAAGGTTGTTGACACGATCGAGTCATTAATGAACTCTTACTTCCAACGCGCCTGAAAGAACTCTAGGTTAATATGCTCTAGATAGATTTTTTATGTACAAGATGAGATGCATTTTGATCTCCATTTTTCCTCACCTTGCCGCAATTCTTTTCAGAAACCGTGATTCGAGAGATTACTTTACGTCACGGGCACTAGGCAAAGTATATGTGTTTACGTAGGTTTAATAACACGACGTTTTCACCGAATATACATACTTTTGTTTAATGATTATTTAGTGTATCCAATTGCATTCGTTGAGCCTGACGAATACAACTAGTAGTATAGTCGGAAATTGTAGATTATATAAAACTTTCCTGACATATCGCCTTCCAAAAGAAACTGTTGCGAAAAGTTATATCGAGGCTTACATTGAGCTAATTTGGAATTAATGATGCCAAACGAAACTTGCTAAATGCAAATATTCGTCATATAGTAGCATATAAAGGGAGCAAATCTTCTTCTGATGATCCGTAAAGGAGTTATCTAGATTAACTGGCTGATAAACTTACACCACGACGATTCCGCTTCAAGACTAAGTGTCCTGTGATAAAAAAAGAGGACTCGCAAAAATCAATCTAATAAATATTAACTACTGTCGAGTTTTGTAACTGTTTGAGCGAGACTCGGTGCTGACGATGGAAATTTAAATTTCATATGCTTCAGTAAAAAAAGATTTTTGTTCAGGAACAAGGGTTTCGACTCTCCCTTTGGTAATACCAGAATAGATGTTCTTTACCACACACTCCTCCATCTCTTTGACAGTCTGAACTGCCTGCGTCCCCATGTGGGGTAAAGCAAGGACGTTAGGCAGATCCAGTAATTCTCTAGAAACGCTCGGCTCATATTCAAAAACATCCAATCCGGCACCGGCTATCCTCCCAGACTTCAAATGTTTGACTAGTGCATGCTCGTCTATAACAGCACCACGGGCAGTGTTTACTATTATAGCACCATATTTCATGTGCTGGATGCGCTCATCATTTAAAAGATGCCATGTGGTTTCGTTCAAAGGGCAATGCAAAGAAATAACGTCAGCAACTTCAAGAAGACGCTCCAAAGAGACATAGATTGCTCCTTGTTCCAACTCTTCGTTCAAGCGAGACCTATTGTAGTAAACAAATTTTTCGAACCCGAGAGGTCGGACTCTTTCACAAACAGCACGTCCTATTCCGCCCATACCAATAATTCCTAAAATTTTGTTTCTTGGGGTTATTCCTAGCGGCGCTCCCGCTGCGAAACCTCCTGCAGGCCATTTTCCTTCTTTCAGGTTCTTTCGTCCATAATCGAAATTTCTCATAGCTCCCAGAATAAGAAATAAGGCAGTGTCGGCAGTCGCCGCATCCACAATACCAGGGGCATTTGCTAACTGGATACCTCTTTCGGCTAAAGCCTTTGCGTCTATCTGATCATAGCCTGCACCTTGATGAGCAATGTATTTCAATGTACTCGGAAAATGTGAAATGAGCTCTTTGTCAAAAAGGCCAACTTGTTTTACGGTGAGATAACCTCTACCAATTCCTACAATGTCAGAAAACTCTCCGTGCAGTTTATCGATGAATTCAGATCTTGATGCAACCGTAACCGGAATGACCTCTGCTACTTCAGAAAGTTTCAACCACTCAGCCTCAGCGTACCTAATTGGAGAAAACTTGAGTACCTTTGGTCGGGCGTGCATTTCGAATTCGGTTCGCAAAATATTGTTTTTGTTATTTGAGGGTCTTTAAATAAAATATCAGTGAAAAGTAGCTGCTCCTAAGACTTATATATGAGACTCCCAGAATTCATTACAAAGTTCGGCAATTGCCCTTATACAGGGAGAGTACAGATAACTCAATCAAAAATGGATGCATGAAAAAACATAGTGCCAAAATATCGATCCAGTGATCATGTCTCGCTGGAAAACAAATGGATTTTGAAAGCTACTGGTGCTCCAACCATAATATCGAGATTTCATGTCCACTTGCAAAGTTTTTCGATCACTAATGACGAAGAGGGGCTTTTGATAAGACTTGCGGATAAACAGGCAAGCAATTCTCCGAACTTGTTCGATAGCGCATAAACAGGCAAACTATTCTCCGAACTTGTTGGATAGACTCTGCGAGAAATTCAAGCTCCTGGAGCTCCAACCACAATATCGAGATTTTATGTCCACTTGCAAAGTTTCTCGCTCACTAATGACGACTGTCGGCCTTGATAAGACTTGCGGATAAACAGGCAAACAATTCTCCGAATTTGTTCGATAGCGGTGGACAGCCAAAAACTCTCCGAACTAGTTCGATAGGTTTTGCAACTTTTCAAAATTGGGCTCCATTAGAATGGCGATCATTGAACCCAAGGCGAGCAACCATATATAACCTTGGGTGGTTCGCCATTAAACTCTATGTGTTAGCTAGACGAAAGTTATTTATCTCTAAAGGGAATATTGCTGTGATCAAAACATGACACTCGAAAAAAACCTTAGAATCTCAATTGACCGTGGTGGAACATTCACTGATTGCATCGCCACCCGGCCAGATGGGGACGACATTGTAGTCAAAATTCTCTCTGTAGATCCCAATAATTACTCCGATGCGCCTTCGGAAGCTATTAGGCAGGTATTGGAAATTTTCAGAAATCAAGAAGTTCCTCGTGGAACTAAACTGGACCTTCACGATGTGGGTAAGTCTCAGATAAGATTAATTTTTTTTTACCCTTAAATTGCATTACTAACTAGCTGAATTCTTCAGAATCTGTAAGAATGGGCACAACTGTTGCAACTAATGCCTTGTTAGAACGTAAAGGTGAAAAATGTGCATTTTTCGTGACGAGTGGTTTCAAGGACTTGCTTCATATTGGTAACCAGTCTCGTCCGGATATGTTTGATATTGCCATCAATAAACCAGACGTATTGTATTCTGACGTTTTTGAAGTGGAGGAAAGAGTTACGCTGGAAAACTGGTCAGAGTCTAAAATACCCTCAAAAGTTGAAGCGAATGGAGGTGCCTTAGTAGAAGGTGTCTCAGGCGAAATAGTCAATGTCTTAAAACCATTAGATGTCGAGGATGTACGTAATAAGCTTTCCTATGCGTATCAGGTTGGTTACCGGTCGATAGCCGTATGTCTCATGCACGCTTACACTTTTAGGGAGCACGAACGCGTGATTGGTGTGTTGGCGAGGGAAATAGGATTCACCCAGATTTCCCTCTCCTCGGAGCTATCTCCTAGAATTGGTATAACTGGGCGTGGGTTTTCTGCAGCTGCTGATGCGTACCTTACTCCGGTGATCAAAGAATACATAGCCACTTTTAAAAAAGGCTTTCATGAAGATGGCTTCGCTTCAACTACCTGCCAATTCATGCAATCCGACGGAGGGTTAGTTGAATTTGATAACTTGTCTGGTCTACGCGCTATTTTATCTGGACCAGCAGGCGGTGTGGTTGGCTATTCTGCCACCACGTACGACAAAGAACTCAACATACCTGTCATCGGGTTTGACATGGGTGGCACGTCCACTGATGTTTCGAGATATGGTGGCAGCTATGAACATATATTTGAAACAACTACCGCCGGAGTTACAATCCAGTCACCTCAGCTGGATATCAATACTGTCGCGGCCGGAGGTGGAAGTCTCCTACATTGGAAGAACGGTCTTTTTACCGTAGGTCCGGATAGTGCTAGTGCCCACCCGGGCCCAGCTTGCTACCGAAAAGGAGGTCCTCTCACAATCACGGATGCTAATCTGGTATTAGGCAGGCTAGTTCTTGAGAAATTCCCAGCTATGTTCGGACCTAGCGAGGATCAGCCGCTAGACCTTGAGACATCCTTAAAAAAGTTTGCAAGCGTCACTGCGCAAATCAATAAGGACACAGGAAAGAGCTTAACTCTTCATGATGTTGCTGAAGGATTTTTGAAGGTTGCAAACGAGGCAATGTGTCGCCCAATTCGAACACTGACGGAGGCACGAGGGCACGACGCTGCCAAGCACATCCTCTCTTCCTTTGGTGGTGCTGGTGGCCAGCACGCTTGTTTTATTGCTCAAAATTTGGGAATTACAAAGGTGGTCATCCACCAGTATTCGTCGCTGCTGTCCGCCTACGGGATTTCACTGGCCGATACTATCAACGAGGAACAGGTGCCTTGCGCTCATGAGTTCAACGTTAAAAGTAGCGAGTATTTCAAGAAATCGTTACAGGATCTGGCCACCAAGTCTGAATCAAACCTCCAAACTTCCGGTTTTAGAGGGGAGCTTGTAACTACGGATATGTTCTTGAATATGAGATATAAGGGATCTTCTTCCTCCATAATGATCCCGAAGCCGGAAGGATCATGGGCTTTTGAACATGAATTCACATCTACACATGAGCGCGAGTTTGGCTTTATTTCGGATAGGCCCATCATTGTTGATGATATACGCGTGCGTTCTATTGGAAAAGTCACACGCTCGGCCCTGGTTTCTCCACTGAGCGAGCTTCAAGGTTTGACGCTGTCCGCTGCTACTCCCGAATCGGAGAGTAAAGTATTCTTTGGGGAATCATTTATCTGTACGCCCACATTTTCTCTCCCACAACTGGCTGTTGGTAACAAGATTATCGGACCAGCGCTGTTAGCTGACAAAACGCAGACCATCGTGGTTACTCCTGGAGCAACGGCATACATTTTAAGCTCTTCTGTCTACATTGATGTCCAGAAGGTCGATAACTCAGGAGGCGACCATAATGAGGTTGATCCAGTTCAATTGTCTATCTTTAACCACCGATTCATGGGAGTTGCGGAACAGATGGGAAGAGCTCTCCAGAAGACTAGTATTAGCACCAATATCAAAGAGAGACTTGATTTCACATGTTCCGTTTTTTCACCTTCAGGTGGACTTGTGGCAAATGCTCCGCATGTCCCAGCAATGATCGGCTCTATGGCATTCGCAGTGAAATGGCAAATAGAGCACTGGAAAGATCAAATTAACGACGGGGACGTGCTATTATCGAATGCGCCTGAAGCTGGTGGGACGCATCTGCCAGATCTGACAGTGATCACCCCAGTGTTCAACTCCAATGGAGAAGAAATCATTTTCTGGACAGCTTCTCGGGGTCATCACGCAGATATTGGTGGTACTCTTCCCGGATCCATGCCTCCCAACTCTCGGGAACTGTGGGAGGAGGGGGCGTTCATCAAAGCTTTCAAACTTGTGGAAAATGGTAGATTCAAAGTAGAGGAGCTAACAGAAATCCTCTACACAAAGCCTAATAAAATTGAGCCCGGCAGTGGCTCTCGTTGTTTGAGTGATAACATAGCAGACTTGAAGGCGCAAATTGCCGCCAACCACAAGGGCGTGGACTTGATTAGATCGCTCATGGACGAGTATGGTCAAGACGTAGTTCACTTGTACATGGAAATGATTCAAAAGTCGTCCGAACTTGCCGTGAGGAACCTTCTGAAGACAGTTTATGAGAGCTTTGGATCCGAACCGTTGGAAGGTGAAGACTATATGGACGATGGAACTCCAATCCACCTCAAAGTGACAATTCACCCAGAAGACTGGTCTGCCGATTTTGATTTCAGAGGTACGGGACCTGAAGTGTATGCTAACTGGAATGCGCCTATTGCGATCACGCACTCGTCGATTATTTTCAGCTTGCGGTGCATGGTGAATTCGGACATTCCGCTCAATCAAGGATGCATTGCACCGATCAACGTCATTGTTCCAGAAGGGTGCTTTTTGAAACCGAGCAATCAAGCCGCATGTTGCGCCGGGAATGTCCTAACTTCCCAGAGACTAACAGATACCATATTCAAAGTATTCCAATACTGTGGTGCCAGCCAGGGCTGTATGAATAATTTTACCTTTGGTATTGATGGGGAAAATGGATTTGGTTATTATGAGACAATCTGCGGTGGCAGTGGTGCCGGTCCAACATGGAATGGCACCAGCGGTGTACACACAAACATGACCAACACGCGTATCACAGACCCAGAGATTTTGGAAAGACGATACCCTGTCATTCTGAGACAGTTTGGGATCCGGGAGGAAAGCTATGGTTCCGGAAAACATGTAGGTGGATGCGGGGTCGTACGTGAGATAGAGTTTAGCACCCCTATGGTTGCTTCGATTCTCTCAGAGAGACGTACTTTTCAACCCTATGGGATGGCTGGTGGTGGACCCGGTGCTCGAGGTAAGAATCTTTGGTTGAAAGGTGATGGCTGTGTGGTTAACATCGGAAGCAAAGGTAGTGTCAAGGTAAAGCGGGGCGATAGGATACAAATTTTGACCCCGGGTGGTGGAGGATATGGTCCAAAGCAAGGAAAAGAGACATCCAACCCCTATTCTAGGAGTAAAGCACCTTTTGTTCCTAGGGCAAACGGTACAGTCGATATTCTTAAATGCTTAGGAGAGTCAAATTAACTTGTATACGTCAAACCTTCCGTACGTAAAATAGCGTTATTCATTTCCTTATGTTGTTAAACTTCTTTTTTAGGCTAAAAAGTCAAAAGATTTCAGGTTGTGATTGTCATCACTTTTGACTTCTTGCGCAAATAAGATAGAAATACAAAAATTAAGGAAGGTCTCTAGAGATTCAGGGTTTGCACATTATTACGTAGTGCGTCAATTACTCAGGGTTAGCTGCCCCACATCTCCAAAAAAGAAAATCATAACATACTTTTAATGCATCTTGGAAAACAAACGTGGTCGCGTCATCTCTCGTTGGCGTTCGGAGAGATGTTAATCCTGCTCAAGTTTGATCGATTAGACTAAGGCATGTGATCTCGTTATAGAATACGTGTAATGTTTAGATGAAATTCATTAAAATAACAAAATATCAAACTTCAGAAATGGGAAAAAAAATATGAACTAATTGAATGGTACAGCGGTCGTGAAATGTAGTTAATAATAAGGCACTTATGACAAGAACTTATTTAGCAGCCAGAAATACCGATTGATAAGAAGATCGTCGAGAAGTTGAGGCATCATTACTAACACAGCAGACAGTGATAGAGGGTGATCGATGCATGTTCAGGATTGGGTCCGGGTACCCTCGGGTACCCAAATATACGTCTCGGGTAGAGTACCTGTCTTTTTGGAGTCGGTAGTCACGTGATATATAGTATACCCGACTTTTTAATAGACGGGTACTGACATCACTCATAAATAATAGCCTCTTTATGATCTGTTACATTTGTTTACTTTATTGTAATCAGCGATTTTCTTTGCCACTGAAGTATATACACGCTACTTATGATGCCTGCCTTCTAAACAAGTCGATCCAAATTCATTCCTCCTCCGTTGTCTCATTGACTATTGCTGGTGCAAAAAAGTTATCATTTGTGAAATTTCTGCGAATCCCAAAGCATATCAATCTATTTCTTATAATCATGGACCGCTTGAGATTTTCACTTGTCAAGCAATATCTTCCTGTTAGAGCTTTTTTGCTGATAGAAAAACATCTCTCTACGTCTGCCGTAGATAATTTGCTATGGTATAAAGAGAGCGCCAGCCTACTCAACTTTGGATATCTATACTGGTTATCTAGCCAATAGTTGATATAATCGACGTCGGTTTCCACAGGCTCACGATTGAACTGTTCAAATTCAAAGAGCTTTGTCTGTGCAACAGATATCTCTGCAGATCGAATAGAACTCTTAAAAACGTCCAGAGGCTTCGGCTTTTTAAAAGTTTTTCTCACCTACTGTGCAGATACTCTTGGATTAGTATTATTTTTATGTAAAATTCCTATGCCTCTTTTCCACACTTCTCGAAGTAGCATTCAACATAGTCATAAACTTTGCGCTCAACATCTGCTTTCGTCTGCGGGTCTAGCACATAATCTAGAGAAGCTAATTTCATGTCAGGCCGTAAAATATGCGCTACCCAATATCCAGTCTGATCTATTGCATAATAATAGTATTTTTCAAAGAGTGGCCTTGCTTCGATTATGGAGGATAACACACCTGGTCCAACTTCTTGACTGACACTGTTAAGCACCTTTTTATCAATTCCCACATTTGAGAAGTGTACAATTTCTTCGCTACCATTTTTTAAAGATGCACAACTATCAAACTATCTTTTTGAAGTCATATGATATTGTATTCCATAAGGAAGACCATTAGACGAGTCTTCTTGACCTTTGAGAGTCAAGTCATACATTATTTGTGTAAGTTTTAAAAAAACTTTTAGAGGATCTATCTCTCTCTGTTCGTAGAGAAAAGCTTTCTCATCTTCTTTTTCAAAACCATACTCTTTATACATATGCTTATCAAAGTAAAATTCTTTTAGATATCCTGTTAGCCTTAAAAAGACGTTAAACTGTTTGTACCGGGATACAAACCTCGTATCGCAATGAACAGGTATTGTTTTTTTGTATACTGCTGGAATCGTGTTCTCAGAAAAACATTGTTCTTCAGTTTCGTGGTAAGAGAATCGATCCTGCTCACCAGCATTAAGTTTTCTCCTTCAAAGTGTTTCATCATTTTCTTGAAGATCAGGTTGAGAACATGATTCAAACACCGAATCTTAATAATGCCACCTACTTCGTTTACACCTTCACCAGTCAAATCGCTATCAAGCATTTCAACCATTTTTACATTATTGGAGGCATTGTCGAATGTCACGCTAGCCACCTTATGCTGGAGTTTGTTATCAGCCGATGTCCGTATGACAATTTCTTTCAAGTACGCCGAAGTGTGTCGTTCGAGACTTGCATCATGGAAAGCAATTATATGTGTGTTAGGGTTTCTTCGGCTGACAACGTTTTCAGGAAAAGTTGAGGTATCTAAGACATTGAGATTGGGGCAGAATGACGCTAGAATCGCAAGATAACTTTTACCATTGACGGATGTCCAGATGTCGAGAAGTAAATTTAGTTGAGAAGTTTTCTCTAGTATACCTTGCATCTCTTCCTGAAAGACCAGATAGTAAGATTCCATCCTGTTAACTAGAGTTTTTCGGCAAATGGTGTACCCTTTCTTCACACATCCATTCTTTAAAAGAGCAAGCTCGCGGAATGCAGGATCCTCAATTAACCTAAAGGGAAGAAAACTGCTAATGAACATGTTGAGGAGTTTGATCATACCTTCATTTCGTGAGAGAAAATCGATCATTTTTTTGGTTAGCCTAAATGGATTACTTTCAGAGCATAAGACATTCTTCACCGAGACCAAAGTTCTCTGTTTACGTTTCCGTACTTTTATATAAAACTTTTCCCAATCTTTCTTATGGTTGGCTTTGTAGTGTTTGACTATATTTGATGATGTTGGATGTTTCTCAAACAAAAATATTTTCCCACAACGTGGATACTTACATTGACAGTAGGGCTTTTTCACCCAATGCTCCGTGATCCAAATGCTATAAGGGGTTGTTTTTAACCACCTGTCAAATCCTGCTGGTAAAGCTTCATCGTTGGAGCTGCGCTGGTCATTAGGGAGAGCGCAGGGGTTGAATGTAAAATCTTCGAAATCTATACCATATTTGGCAAGATAATGCTGCTGTTCTAAAGGTTCTAATTCTGCTTCCGAGCAGTCTGATTGAGATGTCCCTAAGCTCACGTAGTGATAAAAACTTTCCTTTGATAGCGAGGGTCCAGCGTACGGCTTTTCGTAGATCAAATGATCAATTCGTTGATCCTGTATTTTTTTAGCTGTAGAGCCCGAAATTTTGTTCAGGTGAGGATTCATCAGCTCTACTGTTTCAACTGTTGCAACCTCTTCATCAGATATATGTCGATCAGGGATTCAGAGCTTGGAGTTTCAACTTCACTATAGTTTTCTATTCCAAAATCTGTTGCAACAGAGGAACTAAATGGTTCCGTACCTTTCCTCGTCTCTGGAGTGCCATGAGCTGTATCACCCTCAAGTGCATATGACTTTTCAACGATTTACTTAGTCGCGCTTATCGAGGGTACTCAAATCAGAGCCGTCCAGCGGATCAATCCGGGTTACAAAATTAGTACTCGGATAGTCAAAGTCGGGTATCAAACGGGTAATCGCTATGTACGTTTTGAGTACTTACAGGTAGTGTAGTATTTATGTTTAGATTGAACACTAACAAAGTATCAATCGATATGAAAGAGTGAGAATATATTAGTGGATAACTAATTGCGAGACGATTAAAACCCAGGGATCTATGGTATTCACAATGATACTATAAATCCCTTTCGATTTAAACTTGGTTTCACTTTATAGGAAAAGAAAAGGATTTACATATCTGTATAATTGAACAATTATCAATTAATCACCGAATAAATTACAATGTCTAATAACAACAGTTTCAACACTTCCTTTAAGGAACATCTATTTCAACAATACTCATGTAGTGCTCCAAATTTATTGCTAACCGGGCATTGCTCCATCTGAACTCGACTCCCAATCATCCTCGCTCGAATCTGAAAGAATAATTAAAGAGTCGTCATTCTCAGAGGGACGAATTTCTAGCTCTCCGTCGTAGATACCATAATTTGTAAAGCGATTTCTAAGTAGCATAGTTCTTTTCGTATTAGCACTACCTAAACTTCTGCGGTCTTTACGCATTAGCTTCCCACTAATGGAAAATGCTCTTTCAACCCCGCAAGTACTGATCTTTGAATAAAAAAGAGGAACCGCAAGTTTGAATAGATTTGGATAGATGGATCTTCTAGAGCACCACCATTCCAGAGCGTCAACTACAGAGTCTGATGTTATCCGGCTTTCTCTCTTGTAACTGTCCCATTCCTCTAGCGCTCTGCTGCTTGACAAAGTCGATGTATCTATAGTGGGAGTTCTTCGTGCATATACTAGGGGGAGCTTGCTCATTTTCGCTACTGACGATTTTGCTCTCCTGGATGCAAGTGAATCAACGGAGTAGGACTTTTTTGATTTACATCTGCCAAGGAAGGATTTGACGTAGAGCTCCACTCTTTTCAGGTGATTATCTGCCTCATTTTCCATCATGAGCCGATCAAAAATGTCATATTTAGAGGTGGGATCCAAAAAAAGAGGCAACAAAATAGATATCGTTTTCCTTGAAATATTCAAAATATTCATCGAATTTTGATTTGGCTGATAAAATAGACTGCAAGACGTTTCTCTTTATATCTGACGGTAGAGTCGATCTACCATTAATAAAGGTAAAGTCGAATGCACCCGCTAAAGCTGGTTCTACGTCCTCTGAACCAGCGCAGCCACATAATCTATAAAACTCTTTCATTGTATAATAGAAGGAAGCTGCATTTGGAAGGCGATTGAAGTCATCATCCTGGAGATGATTGTTGAGATAATTGAAGATAGAGCAGCAATCCACAAAGTATTGAAGCGACTGTTCAGTAGCAGGAGCGAGTTCAATATATTGCTTTACTTTGAGAGCAGCTTTCTCGTGTTGAGGCGAATTTTGCAGTACTTCCAACCAGACCAGGTAACGATCCCGATATTTTAAGTATGCATCAAGTTGTTTCCACACGTACAACCATCGAGTTTCAGATGCGACTGGTATCAGTGGTAATCTCTCTTGAGAAAGCGACGCTCTGAGAAGGGAGGATTTCTTTAGCAACTTAGCCAACTTTGTTAGATCAGTAAGTGCCTTATCGAAAGTGCTGTCAGTCTTGAGAGATTTAATTGTCGCTTGGAACAAAATGTTCAAAACGTGGTTGGTACATCGAATAAGGTGGCAGTCATTCAAAAGGCGGTTGGCTTCGGGCTTCAAAACTTTTAGGTGGTCGTGTATTAGATACGAGTGCATACAGATATTATTTGCAGCATTATCGGAGGTAATCGTAGCAATTTTTGAGTGATCTTATACTTGTCTAAAACTGCGACGATAGTTTTGAATAAATTCTCAGCAGTGTGACGGAAATTGCTGACATCCACGAAGTCCAACAGGTGGTTATTATGAGCTTGTGCTTTGTTATTAAGAAGTGGCTTAACATCGCCTGCAATACTCAACATCTTTTCATTCAGTAAATTGGGGACAAAGGAAACCGCAACAGCCAGGTAAGATCTGCCATTCCCACCCGACCAGATGTTAATCTCCAAATTTACAAAATCAGTGCTTTTCATAGAGCTGGTCAGTGCATCGTCAAAAATCTTTGTGTATTTTGCAAGCTTTTCTGAAACAGTAGTTCGAGAGGGAATCAGGCTTATATCAGGGCATGCTCTATCGATCCATTTCCAAGCTGCTGCTTCGAAGACTGAGAATGGAAGGAGCCTTTCAGTCAAAAGAGACAGTACTGCCACTTCCCCAGGGTTACGTCTGCATTCGTCAATAAAGGCGCTGGGCAAAGGTAACGAGCGTCCTTCAATACTGAGCGAGTCCAGAGTTCGCGTTTTCGCGTTGTATGGAGATTGAGCCCTAAGTTCGAAAGGATGCATGTTCTTAATATGCTTCCATAGGTTTCCTGTAGACTTACTTTCCTTGAACCCTTTTTTGCAATGGATGCAAGTAGCAATTTTATGACCATTTTCTTCGGAGATTCTAAAGTGACCACGAAGTCTCGATCTTTCCATCCATTTCGAATGCGCATCTTCTACTGCAGTCGTGTCGCTCTGGCTAGATTCACACTCTAAATGCTCTGTAGGATTGTTATGGCCGCTGAGTGTCAACTGCGATTGAACTGCTCCTTCGGTGACTTCTTGTTTCTCTCCTTCGTTCATTTAGAAAGGCTAAAACTTTAGTGTGTTGAAAAGAGACAAATCTATACTTTTATACTTTTGTTCTTTCTCATCTGCCACTCTCTCACAACCTTGGATGTAATCTCAGCTTTTACGCGTTTGCTCGGGTAAGCCCATAGTTTTAACGGCTAGGTAAATTAGGTTACTTATTTCGCTTTTTATGATTACTCAACCGTCACTCGATTGATACGTTAACATTAAAGGCATTAGTTAGCAGACAATCAAAGTCCATTATTCGAATCAAAACATAAAAATAAGATTATTTTACGCGTACCCTCCATACACGCGTCACTACGCGGAATATATAAAGGCTGAATTATGGCGATATGCTTTTCCTCGAATTCCAGAGGTTTTACGCCA
>ERZ794946.174-NODE-174-length-31861-cov-3.554046_pt1 | contig 31861 bp, 34 predicted proteins | sample MGYA00433072_ERZ794946 | MGnify/ENA primary metagenome ERZ794946 (study PRJEB30137, sample SAMN04331413) | food metagenome | isolation source: Y3 must sample point D1 replicate A | place: Australia: South Australia | collected 2014 ...
TGAATCTCACATCCTTGGAGCTCTTGTCCCTGTCTTGGTCTTGCTGTTGCTCGCGTGACTTGTTTGACGGGTCTCAGGGCTTGGAATAGTCGGTACCCGGCCGAGTGACTGACTAGACGAACGGTGAAGGTAGTGATCTGTCTGGGTTGCAAGGTATTGTTGATGTCAGGTCCGGTGCGACCGATGAGTACGAGAATAGGAGTCGGGTGGTAGGAGTACCTCGAGGGCTTGGCAGGCTGGGGAGAGAACGAGACGACCAGGCGAGGGAATAAGCAGACACCGGCGGGTGGAGATTCACTGGCTTTGCCGTGAGTCTGGAGTCGCTTGACCTCCTGGAACATACGTCGCATTCTGGCAGATCGGCGGGACCATTAAGCCTCTCGGGCACAAGGGTTGTAGTGTTCTTCAGGCTCTTCCTTACCATCGCGCACACGGAGAAAGGCGTGCTCCTGCTCTGGAGTGTGGTTGGAGTCCACGCAGGTCCGTGGAGCGATTCAAAAGGTTCGTCTGCGTCATCGAGGTGGGTCAGCTCAGGAAACAGTCGCTTGGTCAGACCGTCCGATTCTGGTTGAATCTGAGTGGAGGCGAAGACTCTTTGTAGCGCAAGCGTTGCTCGACTTCTCGAGATCGATCTGAGTCTGAGAAGACATGCACGGTGGCCCCTTGGTTGTTCTTGATCGTCGCATGCGGAGTGGAGAGAGAGGTGCGGGCATGCTTCAAAGTACTGTCGAAGGTGTCTAATGGGCGCTAGTCGGTTCAGGAAGCGATGCGAAATTCCATGCTGCCCAACTCAGGCGTGAGTGTCTTCTCTTGTCATCGCGACTTGGCTGGCGGCTCATGTGGGATCGGGGTGCGGGGAAGGTGAATTGTGAATTGGCAGGGGTCGCGTTCGTTCAGCAGAATGCGCAAGCGGATGGGCGTAGTACTAGTATCGTGTATGCATGCGTTGCAGGAAGGTGGCACGCAGGACAGAAAAGGCTGCCGAGAGAATTCCGGTGTGACTGGTCCATGCGCGACACCTCGGTGGCCGATCATGACTCGGACTCGAAGAGCTTCAACCACGAACGTCACCGCCACCTCGACATGGCACGACACCGCTCTCAGCCTCTCACGAATTCAATGCGAACTCACACTGTCGCCCGGGAGTAGTTGATTCGAACACGGCACCTCGAGAGAGGAGACATCAAAATTCTTCTGCGCTGTCTCACGGACAACAATGGGTAATACTGGTGGTGCGCTCCTCTGGTGCTTTGGCTCCGAAACAGCAGGCTGAACTCGAAGCTGCAGCAACTCTGCATCTTGAAACGATCAAGATTGAGCTTGGAATCTCCGACGATGTCCACGTCGTCTATCTCAAGTCTCGTCAGAGCAACATTGCTCTTCCCAACGTTGGTCACGAACGTCAATTTGGCTTGAAAAGTCTTGGCGAAGCGCTGGTCGCTACTCAAGGAACCCATCTAAACGTCGTAGCTCTCTCTTACACTGGCCTTACAACAGACATCGGCAGTCTGAGATCCTGGTGCAGTCAAGTCGCTAAGCAGGTCGAGTCCTTCAGCATCTCAGAGGGCATCACGAGCAGTAGGACTACTTTCTGCATGTCTACGGAGGGCAAAGAGCAGCGAAAAGGAGCCGAGATGTCATCACACCAGTCAAGCATGCTTACCACATCGATGATGTTCGCGAGTTCATCCTCGTGATAGTCGAACGGGCAAACAACGCTACTACATGAGCTGGCATTCCCGACCCCGGATTCAGGGAAGACGTCAAACAAGTCACACAGATGATGAAGAAGTTCGAGTACGACAGCGAAGTCTCAGCGATTTAGCACCGTGAAGTTGAGGGTAGGACGACCGTAAGGTCAGTATGCCAGCGGTGACAGTGTAGCGCTGAGGTCGGAATACCTGCTTGCTCAATGACATTTGCATGCTTCAGTCAAATTCAAGTCCTGCAAAAGCTTGGATGGAAGTTTGTCCAGGCATGGCAACGCTGATCTTCGTGTTGAATTTTCAAGCAGTTGGGGTGTTGGGTTGGTGAAGTCGTGGTGTGAGCCGTTGTGTCAAGGGACTTTCCTTTTCCTGGTCTTAGCACTGGTGCCTGCAGCGTGGTCCTGATGCAGACAGCGCAACGTTGGTATCCGACCCTGTATTGAAGAAGCCTTGGAGTTGTGTGGCAGCGCATCGCTTGAGAAGACGTGTGTGGTGGCCCGTTGGCTCCCGAAGTGGACGCCTGCGGAGGGACGAGGGCTTAGGGCTGGGGCCATGGTAAGTGCAAAGACACTGCGAGTATGCGACGGCGATTGCGTATCTACTTGCGCGATTGTGTTGCAAGACCAGAATCTTTCGATGACCAGTCCGAACGACTGCCGCGTCGCATGCTCGAGTCTTCAGTGCCGTCGAAGGCGTCGCATGAAGCGTGGTGCTGTCCAACCTCGCGGGCCATCAACATGCCCGCTAGCAGTGTTGCATACTGTTCAGGCTCTTCAAAGGCACATCTCCCTGCTCTTACTCTTGCTGTCGCGATTTGTCCTGTGGCTTCTCTCGCAAGGACGCGCGTGGGCGGCGACGCGGGAAAAGGAGCTGGTGTCTGTTCTTGGTGGATGTTGCATGGATATTGTCCATTGCGCGTGGATTTATCGCCTGCGGCAGGTGTCGAAAAAACTGGTGGGAGTCATGTTGTTGTGCGCAAAAGGAAGAGAAACAAAGTCGCCAGAAACTCCGACGCGCTTTCGGCTGCGCTGGTCCAAGCGCAGCACCTTGATGGTCGACCTCCGCATCCGAGAAAGTGTTGGAATATCATGACTGAAAGCTTGATGAGTATAGAGGATCAGAACATTAAGGCTACCGTCACTAAGCTACGTTCGCCAAAGGAGAGGTTGGTTGGGACGCTTATGCCTTGTTACTGAGTGGATCCGTTCAAGCCTCGAACAACCAGATATCGAGCTTTGCGGAACCTTGTATTCGATCTTTTCGAAAGGCTTGCGCAGCACACCACTTACAAGGAAGACATACCTACCTTGTACTATTGACTAGTACTGGTGCCGCTATATTGTCGCTGACCCATTCTGAACAGAGTCGGCTCTATGCATTTAGACAAAAATGTGACTGTTGTCCAAACTACTCAATCTCTCTTGCTTGAAGACAGTCCGTTCATTTCGCACCCCGCCCAGTCGCCTAGCTTTGTAACAGCTCCAGGTGATCAAGTTCCCCAGAGGTGTTGGGGGAATGCGGCAGAGCGTGAAGATGTCATCTTGACTTACGTCACCACCCGCTTCGTAATCGCCAGGCAGCCTCTTCACGTTTTCACTTTACAGGCTGACAATCTTCTAGAATCCTTCTGGCTTGAGGCCGACTGTTCCGTGTATCTGAGTATGTGCTAGTTCTGAATCAGGAACAACAAGCATCGACAAGCATTGATAAGCATCAAGAAGCATGTATAAGATAGGGAGCCAAGCATTATATCCTATTCTAACATCCTTCTTCTTCTCGATCAATTCATACCATTTGCCTCTCTCTGTGCCGAAGAAATCTCGAGCGACCTCTTGCAATTCATATCTTTGCAAACATGTCAAAAAGCAAACCAGAATCCTTGCCACCAGCCTACACCGATGAGACCTTGCGTAAACCTGAGACATCAGCAGCAGCTGATCCCCCACAATACTCGCGACGTACAGCATCCCAAGAAGCAGCCAATCTTAAAGCACTCAAGGAATGGGCAGAGAGACGTGACATGATAGTCCCTGGCGCCTACATGGAAACTTTCAACATCGGAGGCAAGAAAGTCGTTAATGGCCAACTCGTCGAGCAAACATCAGCTACATCGCATCCTACGACTTCTCACCATCAGTTTCCTACAGCAGCGGAAGAGAAGGAGAAGCTTGGTCACCAAGGCATTAATCACCCTGCAGTCAATTCTGGAGAAGCAGGTCCATCCAATTCAGATGATCACAGCAGCCGAGGATTTGGAAGACGTGTCTCAGAATTCTTGAAGAGGATCAGTCCAGCAGAACGAGCACAGCAAAGAGGGACGGCTATGAATGCGGAAGAAGACGCAGCCGACGCGAAGAAGTATCCGATGTCTGAGGGAACGTACGGCTGGGAAGATTATGATCCAAACAAGTCGCGTGAATGATTGACTGGTGGGAGATGCGTTGAAGTTGGTGCGAGATTCTATCTGCCATCCTGTATCACTCGCGTTTGCTACGAATTTTGAACGATTGCTTAGTTCATACACTTGACCATCCGAATTCGGTACGACGTGAGTGCCTGTCGATGAACTACCTCAGACCCAATCACAGTCCAATGTCATCGCATACTACCCTATCATCTCACAGAACCTTACAGTCCTGTCGCCAACAATTTGTCTCTTCGAGAGATAGCGCGCCACAGAAATGCAACACACGCAGAACCTGCCAACATAGCCACACCTATAAATACTTGAGCTTTCCAGAACGATCCAGTCTCGACATTGATCAACTTGCCAGAAACAGGAGTCCCAACCAAGACCCCAAAAGATGCTGAAGCCCAGGCCATTCCCATTCGAACGCCCACGACTTCCTTCCGAGGACAAATCTGTGGGATGATGGCAGGAACCAAAACAGCCAGGAGCACCATTGCGAGACCGAGCATGGAGATCCAGACGATGTATGCATTGATCGTACCCACGGCAGTCCAAGCCAAAAGCATCACTCCAGTCGCGATCGAGGAAGCCAGAAGCATCTGCGGTATCCCATAGCGAGTGGACGCGTAGACAGCGAGGATACGTCCAGGCAATGTCGCCGCATGGGCAACTGCAAGCAGGTAGAACGACAGTGTCGAGGAAGCTCCAAGTCTGTATCGCGCGAAGCTGGGAATGATGAAAAACGGGACCCAGTATGCTATCCACATGAAGAATAAGGCAAGGCAGTAGATTGCAAACATCGGTTCAGACAGCGCTTTGAGATCAAAAAGTCTACGAGACTCAGAGGTTCGGGCGCGTTGCTTCGTATGTGGTATCATGATCGACATTGCGATGGCAAGTTCGACAAGTGTGATCAATCCCAGCACTCGGGTCGTCCACGCAAAACCGATCCGAGGAAGAAGCTTCACAAACACGATAGGGTATAAGATTCCACCTGTTGTAGTAGATCAGATTCTGCACCACAGCAGGTGAACGGAGGTAAGTCGTTGCGAGACAGGGCGGTGACACTGACGTTGACATACCAAAGGCGGTTCCGCACGTCGCCAGGCAGATAGCATGGGCTCGTCGTTTATGGAAACAAGAAGAGACCAAAGCGATGCTAGGGGTATACAGCATACCGCTGCCGATACCAACGCAGAAGCCTTGCGTCAACAAAACTTGATAAAATTTAGTTGACAAACTTAGCAAGATAATGCCCGCGACTACCAAAGCAGACCCTACCAATAACAGCTCGCGGACGAAGCCGCGATCATAGACGGGACCGGATGCCACTCCTCCCAGAATGACGAGGACACCCTCGACGGTTCCGACCCAGGTAATTGTTGCAGGCGAAGTCTCCTTCAGCAGTGCCGACTCGTAGTATATCTGATACGATCCATAGGCGCTAAGGAAGCCCCTGCGTTCCACGAAGTCAGAAACGCATCTAGACTTGTTGATCTCAGATGAGTCACCTACCATGTTGCAGTGTAGAAAAGGCAAGCTCCAATTGCTTGCAGCCAAGCGCTTATCCCCTCGCTCGCAGCTCCATGGGCCAGTTGGCTTGACATCGTCGCATCTTCACGACCTGGCGGCTCCACCGAAACATGGCGACTTTCCAAAGAGTGATCGACATCTGAAGTTGGATTCATGCACTGGCTGCTTGTCAATTCGATGTCGTGCTTTGCAAAGTTTGTAACGAAGGGAAAAGGTGTAGAACGGGGAAGACAGCAGAAGGGCAGGCGACGAGCCCCAGTCCAGCAGTCACCAGGTCCTGTGTTTTTGGCGTGATAGACTACCCCGCCCCATTTGTGAACCTGCACCAACGAAACCCGATAAGATCATGCAAAAACCGCTGTTGCCTGCAGAGGTGAAGACGGACCAATCTGTGTCGCTGAATGACGCGTTCTGTAACACACATTTGTCAATCACTTATCGAACCTGTAAAAGCAGGGACTACCTGCTGCCTCCATACGGATCATCTCTTTCCAGCGTACGAATGCTGCGTTCAAGTAGTCAAAGGCAGAATGCTTGTCTTTCGTGGACCAATTCGAGGGACCTCTGCTCGTCCAAAACGCTGTACCGATGATCCTGGCTACCATGGTCAAGTGAACGCCGAGGGTACTTCACCATCTGTAGGGCCTAGTGACTTTGTCTCTAATCTCTATCCGGTCTCAGGTTCTGTTCGCCTAACCCTTGAAGGGCGCACCACTGCTACACGATCGGTGACCCATGAATGGTTGCTCAGCATATTTGAAACTATGAACTTGTTGATACGCAAAGCGCTTGCACTCAACGGCCCACCGGCTTGTGAGTATGCATGGAGCACTTTAGACCGAATCATGAGCGAGACGGAGTAAAGCCAAGGCTTGGAACGTTCGGTAGATAAGCAAAGTAATGTGATGCTAAGGTGTTGAAGTTCTCCAGGTTTTCGGACATCAAGGTGTTGCGCAAGGGCCAGTCGAAGCGAAAGATTCGGGACTCTCCACCTCGAGCTTGTAAACGTCATGACTCTTTGCGACACACTCAACGCAGCCTCTCAGTCTTTCCTACTGACAAAAACAAGCTGCAAACGCACATCACATCAATCATGGCAGTTCAATCCAGAGTCGCAGCTGTCACAGGCGCAAACAAAGGCATCGGTCTCGCAATTGGTACCCGTCGCCATCTTCTGCTGTGAAGCCTCCACTAATTAGCCGACAGTCCGCAATCTCGCCCTGACCTACCCATCGTCTCCCCTTCGTAGCGGCCCCCTTCTTATCTACCTCTGCGCACGCTCAGCATCCCGTGGCGCCGAAGCAGTCAAGACTCTTCAGAACGACCCACAACTCAAGCAGGCAAAGGTCCTGGCAGAAGATGGCGGCGACACGACAATCACCTTCCACGAGTTTGATGTCAGCGACAAGTCCAGCATTCACGCCCTCCGCGACTTCCTGCAGAAAGAACACCCCGACGGCATCGATGTCTTGATCAACAACGCCGGCATCGCCATGGAAGGCTTCGACTCCAACGTCGTCAAGCAGACACTTGCGACAAACTACTACGGCACCCTCGAAGCGACACAATCCATCCTCCCCCTCATCCGCGATGGAGGCCGCCTCGTCAACGTCAGCTCCATGGCCGGCAAGCTCAACAAATACACGCCCGAACTGCGCGACGCTTTCATCTCCGCCTCCAAGTCCGGCGTCTCCGACTGCACCGCCCTCATGCAGGACTTCGCAAGCGCCGTCGAGGCAGGCAAAGAGAAAGAGCAAGGATGGCCATCCGCCGCATACGCCGTCAGCAAGGCCGGTACAACTGCTTTCACAAAGGCCATTGCCGCCGAAGAAGACAAGAAAGGCAGAGGCGTCCTGGTCAACGCATGCTGTCCTGGCTACGTCAACACCGACATGACAAAGGGCAACGGCGTCAAGACTCCCGACCAAGGCGCAAAGACTCCCGTCATGTTGGGTCTTGAAGACTTTGGAGGCTCGTCTGGCGGCTTTTGGCAGAGCGAAAAGATCATTGAATGGTGAGGGAGGTGTTACAATACAATACACTCAGCGCAAGCAATGAGAATGAGAGTACGATTACAAGAAGACTGCTCCCAGGCTCAACATCACTATTGCCAATGAGGCCAACCCTATCCTACTCTGTCGCACTTCGGCTTGTCCTGAAGACATTGTTAGCATCATCAGCATCCATACTCGCGCAGTCTCGCTTGCCACGTACCAGTTTCGACTCTCTCGCTGATGTTCTCGCAGTGTCCGATGAACCCGGGCGTGAGAAAGCTGTGTATACACTTGTTGAAGTCTTCTTGGTCTGATGCGCAATAGTGAACGCAGTCGTCTTGAACGCGGATCCTCGCAGAATCCTTGTCGGTGCAACACTGAGCGAGGCCGCTCAGAATACTCGCGTTCGCAGTTTGCGGTGGTAGACCGATTTGACAGACTCTTTGGCCTCCAAGTCCTGTGACATTGTAGAGAGGCAGTTGAGCGCTTATGTCGCAAAGGACTGGTGAGGTCGGACAAGAAGAGGCCGAAGCGGCTGTACAGCTAATAGTTGAGGTCATGGTCAAGATGGCATGGTATGGATGTAGGATCTCCGGAACGACAAAGCGATCTCTCTCACTCTTATGTTTTTGGTCTGGTCAAGCATCACTTTGCTCCACTTCATGCCAGGGCTCGGCCTACATCATGTCGCGCGCACTGGACTTGCCGGAACCTGGTGATGCATCACCTCCTGCGGTTTGCGGAACATTTCATCCTTCAATACCAGGTCCCTGGGTCAGAACGTCATTCGTGGCAGCGCATACGGCCGAGTGGCAGCCAAGTTCATCTGGGCTGTTGGCACACTCTTCATTTCCCGTGCCTGGCGCCTGCGGAGACGCCTCTTGGCAAAGTCGCAATACCTCGCATGGTGTTGGATATCTCTGTCTTTCGCAGCTGTCAGGTGATCTTGAACATTTTCCTTCTGGGCGATGGAGTGAGACACCCTCATCGCGCAACTGCCGTGCGAGGCACTTCGACTTCAGATGTGTAGCATCTCCAACAGCTACCTACCGGCTTTGATGCAAGTCTTGAACTTACGTCCAGTGTTTGTGCTACATAAGACTCGCTGAACTCGCTACCCCCTCTGTCTGCATGTGTGCAAATTTGGAGACGAGGTACATGCTGCCAAACCCTCGCTACTTGATTCGTACGAAAAGCGCAATTAGTCTCGCAAGTTCAATGGACGGTGTGCTTAGTTAGCTGAAGATGTTCCTGACACGAACTTACACTTGCTCAATCTCAAGAGCTTTTAGACAAGAGATCTGTACCAACCTAGGTAAGTGACCGAGATGAGCGCATCTGCAACCCGGATATCAACGGATAATGCAGACCCCAATTCTCCTTTCCATTGTGTACTTATCATAGAATGAACTCTTTCCAATCTTGCAGCCGCACACCCACATTCATCAATTGCTTCTCAACATCCGCCTTAATCTGTACATACGACTTTCCCGTTGTCGCATCATCGTACGTCGAGTGAGCTCCTTGGAGAAGAACAATGTTAGAGGCTTCAAACCCAGATGAGATTGCACCAAGGATCGATCCTCGAACGCAGTAATCAGTCTGCAGGCCAACAAATACAAGATTCGCGATGCCTTCGTCGCGGAGTGATGCAGCTAAACCTGGATTTGAAGTGAACGTATCACCTGTTGTTTCCGTCAGATGTCTATCGGAGCATACTGTGGCTGGATGTACTTACGAACGTTCTTGGAAACGAGCATCTCTGTATCAAACCCAGGTCGTGGTTGGAAGACGAGATTCCAAGTTGGCTTGCCGCGATGTAGAGGATCCTTCGGGTCTTTGTCGTCGTGCTGGACGAAGATGATCTTAAGCTTCTCGCTGCTTTTCTCATCGCCTGTCAAGGTGTCGTTGTGTTGACGAGCAAGGTTGATGACGGAGCTGATGGCTTGTTTGATTTGTTCGGCGTCGGGAACTCCGTCTGTCGCGTTTGCGATTCCTTCCTGCACATCTACGACGAAAAGGGCTGTTCTGGTACCCATCATTGATCTAGGTGTTCAGGAATGAGTAGCAAGGTATCAGTCTCCAAGCATAAACAGTTTGTTCTATGTTCCTCGATGACTCATCCGCCCACGCACAGACACACCGAGCACAGTTGGTGCGAGATATCACAAACGCCGTCAAAGATCGAAGTGTTTATAAGAGCAGAGAGGAGAGAAGCTCGGGAAATGGAATATTGGTATATACATCGCAATCTACACAGAGCCAGGAATATCTTGTCCTGTCGCAATCACACTCACGCTTCCAAGTCCAGTAGTCCCTGCTGCAGCGCCAGTCGAAACACCACCCTGAGCCAAAGCAATCTGCTTCTTGTCATCGTTAAAAGCTGCAAATACAGCAGTGAAGAAAGGAGCACCGAAAACACAAGATCCATACTCGTCAAACTCGACACTCAAGCCGCAGACGGTCTTTGGGATATCAGAGAGCTGGTCATACTGTCCGCCAGCATAGCTTCGGATGGGCACCTTGATTGTGACTGACTTGCCGGCTGTAGAACCAGCAAAGGTGTAGTCGAGTGTGGCAAATGCGGGAATGCTGTCGCAAGTGCCGTTCCAAGCGACGATGCTGGTACCCTGAGGAGATTGGTAGTTGATAAGACCCGAAGCTTTGAAGACATCCTTGCCAATGAAAGGTAGCATGTCATTGCCAGTGCCAGAGTCGAGCAGACATTGCTTCACAGACTTGTCGCTGATACCGATGGTCGAACTTTTTGATGAAGGGTTCTTGGCTTGTTTGGCTGACATGCTCGGGAGGCTAACATAGTACCCGACATAAGCCTCTTGCGGAGGGTTAAGCTTCACACGAACCAGCTCGCCCGAGTACTTGGATTTGTCAGGAACGGCACCGAAGAGGGCAGTGCCGGTGTGGGTATCCTTGACGTTCGAGGACGGTTTGTCAAACCACATGCTGAAGGAGGAAGACTTGGTCTTGCCCTGATCCCTCAAATTCTTTCGGAAGGAAGGACCGATGTTTGCGATGCCGCTGCCTCCAACTCCGAAGGGCGCAAGACCGAGGATGCTGTGATCGAAGTCCGATTCGGGGATCGCACAGTTACTGTCAAGTTGAGCCACTTGAATGTAGTTGGCCAAACTGACTTGCTGATTTACAAAAGCAGGGTATTTCGTATTACCAAAGCTGATGGTATCGTTGATGTGGTAGTTGCCCGAGACAAGTTTTCCATTGCCTCCATATGAGTATCCGATGCCACCCTTGACGGCTTCAGGCTTCGAGTGGGTACTGGATGCTGGCCAGTTGTAGAAGTTCTTGACAGTTTTGTTGCAAGGTCCCTGGGCGTAACGTGCGCTGCTGCCGTCGTTGATGGTTGAATTAGGACCCAAGGTCCAGAAGCCGATTGACCCAGTGTCGAAGATAGTCTTTATCTGGTTCTGCGGCTTTGTGCCCCATTGAAGCTCGGCCTCGATGCGAGGGTATCCTCCGTAGCTGTAGGATATGGGCATGGCAGGTGGTGTGGATTGACTCGCAGCTGCAGATGATGCAGGCAACGCGACAGCCGAAGAGGCGAGAAGCATGAGTACAAGACCCTCCATTGATGAGATTAGTGTAGAAGGGTAAGAATTCTCGAGAAATGGTTATCCAATTGATATGACGGGAGTTGGTTGGTGATGTAGGTCAGAATGTCAGGATGAGATGGAGTAATGAGTTAGTGATGAATCATCTTAGCAGTGAAGCGACAATGCGATTCGTATTTATGCTGAGACGTGCTTTCTCATTGCTCTCACGCTGATCTATCAATAGCGTCTGCCGTTTATCACGATCGGACTTACCAACTCACGGTCTAGGGCCAATTACGAGACGTTCGAGTGGTAAGGATATTTGAGTTTCACGACGAATGAGTTCTTCACCTTGCGCAAACAGGTTTCCAGCCCTGTCTTACTGATTCTACCACTAGCTCACTGCCAGTTTCTAATACTGTATAAGACACGGACGCAGGCGAACTCTCAAGCTCTGTGGCGGTCAAACGTTGCTAACCCTAGGGCTTGATTTTTGCGGCTCGAAGGGTCTTTTGCTTGTCTTGCAATCTTCCACCGTTTAGACTTCCAACGTTTTCGGTCCATCGAGCTTCTTTACTCTATGAATAGCAGAACCCCAAGCCACAGCCGATCGTTCGTGTCACAATCTGGGAATGGACATTTGACAGATCCTGAGTCAGTCGCTCAATGCACCCTCAAGAGATATAACGCGGTCGGTCGTCCGGTCGAGCTACCGACACTATCTGTCCTTGACTTCAGCATCTCATCATGCAGAACATTCTACTGATCGCAGCGCTTTTGGGTGCGCGACATGTACACAGCTTCGTTATACCAACAAATGGTGAAGACCCGGGCTTCGTCAAACACGAGGAGATCTCAGTATTGCCAGAGGATTGGTCATTGTCTCACCAAGCTTCGGCCGACTCGATACTTCACCTGCGAGTTGCACTTTCGCATGCGCACAAAAACTACATCGACATCGCAGAGCAAGTCAGCGATCCTCTCTCAGCACAGTATGGGCTGTATCTGAGCGCACAAGAGCTCCAAGCTTCGCTTCCCGACACGATCATCCATTCAGAGGCAGTTACGACATGGCTGCGTGAGCACAACATCAGCGACGCGACTGTTGCACATGACTGGATTGACTTCAGTACGACTGTCGGCCAGGCCAATTCACTCCTCAAAGCCAACTTCAGTACCTACACACACAAGAACAGTGATCCTGTGCTACGTACGCAACAGTACAGTCTACCCATCGAGATGTCAAACCATATCGACTTCATCTACCCTACAGTGCACTTCTTCGCGCCAAAGAAGAACGCTGATCATGCGCCTCAACTCCAAACAAGACAACATTTCCCAACAGGACCAGTGACCTGCTCCGATGGTACAAGCACATGTCCTCTCCTCCTCAAATCAAAGTATAACATCAACTACGTACCAAAAGACAATACTTCGGGCAGTCAAATCGCCATTGCTGGTTTCCTTGAGCGATACCCAAACATCACCGACTGGAAGTCGTTCCTCTCCAAGTATGGATTGGCCAAGAGCAACCCTGCCCCTTCTTTTACTCCCATCTCGATCAACAATGGTGTCAAGTCATTCACTGGTGGTGACCTCGCTGTAGAGCCAAATCTCGATCTTGACTACGCAAGTGTCTTCACTGGCAAGCTGCCTATCACATACTATTCGGTGGGTGGTCGACCAGCTGAGTTGTCGCAACCAGGAAACAAACCAGTGCCCACAGCAAAGCTTGGCAATGAGCCTTATCTTGAGTTCTTGCAGTACGTGCTTCAGCAGAAATCACCCCCACAAGTCATCTCTATCTCGTACAGTGATGATGAGCAGACTGTACCACTGGCATATGCTCGGAAAGTCTGCGATCTTCTCGCGCAGGCAGCAGCTCGTGGAATCTCGGTGATCGGGTCTTCTGGCGACGGCGGTGCAGCAGGAACCGGCACGACCAGTACATGTGTCGGACCTGATGGCAAACATCGCTTTGTTCCCACCTTCCCTTCATCATGTCCCTGGATCACAACAGTTGGAGCAACAGCATCATATGGTGGGACTGCCTCATACTCTTCAGGTGGTATTTCCAACTACTTCGCCCGCCCCTCCTGGCAGACGAACGTCGTGGCCGGGTATATCAAAGCACTCAACGGAAGTCATGCAGGTCTCTACAACAAGACTGGCCGAGGCGTCCCTGATGTCAGCCTTCTGGGTGACAACTACCTGACCCTTGAGTCTGGTTTTGCAAGCAGATCTAGTGGCACAAGTGCTTCGGCACCAGTCTTTGCCGCTATGGTCGCTTTGATCAACGACATCCGCCTTCGTGCGAAAAAGCCAGTACTTGGATTTTTGAATCCATTGCTCTATTCCGACAAAGCAAAGACAGTGTTTCGCGATGTCGCTGACGGAAGTCAAGGTAGAGGCTGTAGTGATGGCAGTTGGTTCGAGCCTGGATGGGAGGTCTTGGCTGGGTGGGATGCCGCGACAGGATTGGGAGAGCCAGACTTTGACAAGTTGCGTGCTCTGCTTTCTTGACCAGAGAAAGGGTTTGTCGTCCTTTTCTTCTCTAGCGTCTGAGCAGCAACGATGGATTCTTCGGGAACATCTGCATCTGGTTTCCTCGATATAGGTAGTGACTCGACTTGGTAATAATACTCCGATCTCAACGTCCGAACACTTCAGTCTCCAACCATCCGTTGCCCAGGCAAGGAAGCAACAATGATCCCATTTGAAGACGTACCTCACCAGGGCGCCCTGTCGACTGTTAACATTGGCATCCCAACTTAGCCTTTGCTCTTCGAGCCAGACGTCCGATCAGCAGGTCGAGACAGAGATGCCTTTGTGTACAGAGCCGTGAATGAAGTACGGCACCTCGCTTGGATATGTCAAGGGCGCATGGCAGGCAAGTCGTCTGCGGCTTTTTACCCGGAGTCAAGAAAAATCGTGGTCAAAAGCATGGCTGACAGTGACCGTTGTACGGCCGAATAGCTTGAAACGTGGAAGCTCTATATCGCTGCGTGCATACGCATTCAGGCGCAAGTTCAGTATAGCCGCTGGAACACTGACGGGATTCTAGACGTACAGCTTCAGGGAGGTCACTGAGCTGTGGCCAGCGGGATGTCTCTATTGACATATCGTTCTTCAGTGCGATAGATCTTGATTGAATGATATACGGTTATGCAAGTCTGACAGTCGGACGTGAAATTACTCTACGCGGAAACGCGGAAGTGTTGGCTGAAACGCCGGGAACGGAAGGCGTGACCACCGCGTGATCGACATCCAAGCGAAGCTTGTTTAAAATGCTTCTCCTCTTTCTTTTAGCCTATAACACAAAGCACAGAGTGATTGGCAAAGCTTGTCACTTGCTTGACCTTGCTGCACAGACAAGAAGGCTTGCACTTGGGTTGTGGCACAGTATTTGCCGGTACCTGCTCTGTTCTGCGTCCTTGACCTGCGTCAGCTGGACCGGCCCGTGAGGTTGATCGTGGAGCCGACCCCTCATATATGCGAGAACGCCAAAACGTCTTCGATTTAGCCAGATCATGGAACGAACATCAAAGATCGTCTCTTCGAAACTAATCACGGACTCCAGAGGACAACAGATCAGAAAAGCTACCATGTCCTATAAGTAGTGAAACATCTCCCTGCTGCCATTTGCCATCAGCTCAACAATCTCACCTTCAATCCTTCCCAACAATACAGCATCATGCCCTCGTTCAAGAGTGTTCTCCTTGCCACTGCCTACGCAGTCCTTGCTTTGGCTGCTCCAGCCAGCGAAATCGAAAAGCGCAGTGAGACCATCACGACCAACCAAGTTGGCACATACGGTGGCTACTACTTTTCCAACTACGTCGAGACTGGATCAGACTCCTTGACTCTTGGAACTGGTACCTACTCTCTGAAGTGGACCAGCGCCAACACTGATGTCGTGGCTGGTATCGGCTGGCAAACTGGTGCTGCTCGGTGAGGCAGAAATGACATGAACACACTGACCTCGACTGATTTGTGTCCAGCACCATCAAGTACACTGGATCCATCAATGCTGGTGGTGACAGTCTGATCGCGCTTTACGGATGGACCACCGGACCCCTTGTCGAGTACTATGTGATTGAGACCTACGGCACATACAACCCCGGCAGTGCTGGAACTCATCTAGGCACTGTACGAAGGCAAACTCAGTCCCTTCTCATGAAACATTTTGCTAATTGATCAACATAGGTCACTTCGGATGGTGGTGTCTACGACATCTACGAGACCACTCGTACCAATGCTCCTTCCATCCAGGGAACTGCTACGTTCCACCAGTACCTCTCGGTCCGTCAGAGCAAGCGCACCAGTGGTACCATCACTTTCCAGAACCACATCAACGCTTGGAAGTCTCTCGGCTTGGTATGTCGACATCAAAGTCTCTATACGATGTTCAGAAGCTGACTCCCACATAGAACCTTGGTACCTACAACTACCAGATCATGGCAACCGAGGGCTACCAGAGCAGCGGTTCTTCCTCAATCACCTTGCAGTAGATGTTGTGATGTGTTGAACCAAGACTATGCTGCACTTCCTCCTGCGCTTTGCGTTTCCCATCGACTGCTTGCAAGGGAGAAGCACTTTTGAGGGAGGTCGCCTCCAATCTCCCTCATCACACTCATTTACGTATCATTCTTCAGACAGAGTTGTTCTAACAAAGCGCTGGTCGTTATCATGTCACACTCTTCTCTTCAACTTCCTGTCTTTCCGTCCAGTGATAAATTAAGCGTCAACCGACGATATGACCACGCAAATCGTTGATTGACGGGGGAGAATACGGGATACATTAGATAAGGCTCTGGAACCTCATGGTCACTACTGCGATCTACAAGAGCAGCATGTCATCAACAATTAGCCGTTTCATCAATGCTATTCTTTATGCACACATCATAGTCCTCATTCATATGGAATGATGCCCGGAACTCCCAGGCGTTGGGGTCGTTAGTGAGTTCTTCGAGATTCCATTGTTTGACTGAGCCACAAGCCTTTAGATGCATCTTCAGCTTGCTCGTCGTCCATCCCCGTCCTTGAAGAATCCACGAGTCTCCATCATGTGATACAGTCAAGTCACAGCTCGCTTTCGGGGAAGGCACCACACTAGTGGATGGTGACTCCGGGACAGTAGTTGATGTCTGTATCGCGGCCGGTGCTGGTGCCGGCGTGTAGATTGTTGGACCAACGCATACAGATCCAGGAATGCCGATGTTCAGTTGACTGAAGCTCGTACATTCCTGAATGCTCCCGTCGAAATGAGTCTGGGTTGTGGTCCCAGGTTTCTCAGTCGGAGTAGCCAGCAAGCTGGTTTTGGCGATAGAATGAGACGTGTATGGACAACTTCCACTCATTATGGGTGAAGTAACCATGTCCTCCCCTGTGCCGCATTCACAATAATAGTCACCGCTCGAGTCACCACTGTAGCGATGTTAGCGTTTGTGGCTTCCTCAACCAAAAGATTAAACTTACTGCGTATAACACCACGGTTGCTCGTCTGTCACAACTGTCGGAGTGGGTGATGACTCTGACTTAGCTCCGGTCTCATCACTGGGGTCATCGATAACTTCCGTATATCCGGCACTTGCACCAGATAGCGTGATCGTAGCACCGAGATACCATGCTAAGGGTTTGATGCCAAAAGACGACCATGTAGCAGCAACTTGATATGGGGTTGGATTCTGCTTCAAGGTCTTCTGCGATCGAGACGCCGTGGTCAGGCTGGCGCTTGTTGTAGGCTGAATGCTACAGCCAACTGTGTGGAAACATGTAGTCGTATAGCAATTGGTTGTAACAGAACTTGCTGATAAGGTTGACACAATGCAAGCGCGCCTGCAGTCGCTGACGGTTGTGGAGCTACATGATTCAGAAGTTGAAGTTGTAGTAGCTGTCACTTCCGGCGAAGTCGTAGAGGTCAATGACTTGTCGCCATCAGATGTATCTGAAATTGTAGTTTCTGCTGCTGGACAATCTCCCATGGTCACTCCGAACACTTGGATGCAAGAAAAGGTGAGGCTTGGCAGGCCAGGCCACACGAATTCGATGTTGGTCAACTTTGACGCGAGGTTCCAGATCAGGATGAGCTCCCCGCTGCCACCGCTCTTCGAATGCCAGATCACAGGTAGAATGGTTGGTTGGCCGTCCATCGTTGTTGTATACCAGGTATTGGTGCTTACACCAGAGAGAGACACAAGTTCGGTCGAGACGCCGTCCGGCATAGTTGTCCAGGTGGCTGTCACGCTTTCTTGAGCCCTGGTGGTCATGATGAACGGCGATGAGCTGGGACCTGCTGAACCAAGCCCTTGAGAATTTGCTTCAGTTACTGGGGATTCAGTCGATTGAGTACTGGTGGGCAGTGTGATGGGAAACATCGTCATGTTCTGTTTTGATTGGGCTGTCAACGTGGGATTAGAGCCCGGCGATAGTAGAAAGGAGGATGAGATGAAATCGATGGCATTCGGGGTTCCTGTGACGTTGCCGGTGAGGGTAGATGATAAAGTAGCCGACTCAAGAGAAAAGCTTGTTTGTGAAGTAGCCACCAGGCTTTGTTCCAGGTCGATCACAGATACCGAGGAGCTTGTACTCGCTGATGAGTTACTCTGGCTGTTACTGCTAGGGTCGCTGTCCAATGTAGCAGGGATGATGAGCGTCGATGGTACATCGGAAGATGACTCCATCAAGCTCGGGCTACTGGGAACGGTTATAGAAGACAATGCCGACTGAGTCTGACTTTCCAAGTGATCACTACTCTCAAACGTCGTGGTAGGCGTGTCTGTTTGTGGGATCGAAGATAGTATAGAAGTTGACATCAAAGCAAGGGTTGAGATTGTTGTTGTGCTGCAGTCCATATCCCGACATGCCGTTGTCGTACCGTTGATTGCCCAAGAGAGACCATAAGCGAGTTTGGTACTGGCAACGAGTATTATGCCGGTTCGGCGTATCTTGTGAAGCATCTTGAGGACACCGGGAAGTTTGGTGAGTGAGAGTCGGAGCAGAGAACAAGTCTGAGGAGGATGGCAGCGCTAAATGTGGGCCTGTTGGTGAAGCTTTATCCCCGAAGATGTCACATCATTACTCGGACTTTGATGAGTCTGACTATACTGATCAACTGGATGATTAGGTGCTGCGATTATCTGAAACAGCCATGCATTACATTGTCGTACCTCTTTCTGATTGGGACGCCTGATTTTGATCCTTAGCATTCACGCGCGGAGGAAAATCACAAAATGCCGCAATCTGTTAGAGATGATGTCTGGGTTGCAACTCGATTCAAGCAAAATATTCGTCTAGCGTAAAAATGGCTTTCCCTCGTTACGCCATCTCTCAAGGTAGTTTGGCCATAAATGCCAAGACAGCGAGTTTATGTGTAGCATTGCATTTCGCGCAGCGCATGGAGCTGTCGTAATCGTGCCCTCTTCATCAATCTTGCAGACAACAACCCAGCCTCTTGATTCATACAAGTCTCTGTCCAGGACCACGATGTAGGTTCTGTTCATGGTGACATCGAAATCAGTAGGGATGGACGACATGAATGTGAACGCCTCTTCGATGGTCTTTCCTGCAAATGGCGATCGCCAACTCGATGAGACAGGTGGTACAGTCGCCTCGTCAAGGTCGGTCGGATAGCTGCGCAAGGTGTCTTCTGCTAGCCAAAGATGATAGATCCCATGCTCTTCATAGACTTTCTCCAGAAACTCGTTGATCATCTGAGGAGACGATCAGACTAGCACTATTGTGCGTCGGTACGGGGAGAAGTACCTACGTCGACGGAGATTTTGTTGTCAAGAATGAATAATGCAGCGAGATGAGTTTCTTGACCTAGCATAGGCATCCTAATCATAGTCGGTCGCGCAATCGTGTAAGGTGCAGTAGTTTCATCGTGTTGGAAACTCATGGACGGTTTAGGTGTTGGAAAGCTCTGAAATCAGAGGTAAGGCCGGCAGATCGGTCTAAGTAGTGATTGAGTGAGGCACTCGAACTAGAAGACAGTGAGCATGTGCATCCTGTAGTGATGCAGCGCACAGACGACGACAAGTTAGGCGCCCACGTGAGGCGCCCACCGCGCAACCCTGCGACGAGGCGTCTAAAACATCTTGGCGTTTGACACGCTGCGCCTGCACGGCCTGTTCGGACCATGATCCAATACAATGCTGTCGGTCTCGATAAGCAGGCGCTGCTTGACTAGAGCGCATTCTGTTCTAAGGCGGCAACCTTGTTACAGAATGCTTGTCCTTAATCTACCCTTGACGCAGATGTGTTAATAATCTGACATGTCAGTACACAGGAGCTTGAGCTGCAGGATCTTTTCGACTTCTGGCAGTCATGAGGCTATAATCTGGTTTGAGCTATACCAAAGCAGGACGCTATCATGAATCGGACTTTGATAGCCTGTAGGACATATGTACCAGCAATCCCCATCTGACCGTCTGTCCTTCCTGCTCATACCTTGCTTGCCAGCGTTTACTAAAATCAAACCATGCGTTTGGGACTTTTCGCGGTTATTTGCACAACCAGCAGCCTGGTTACGGCATCTTCTAAGGCCGTCCTTTTCGGCAGACCTGGTCCACTACAGATTCTTCAACCCGAACTCGCACTATTGGATGATCGCTTGAAGATAGAATTGGCTACTCATGCTATTCAGACAGCATCGCCACCAGACATCGCTCTGGTCTCGATGCGTAACGGTACTTCAGATGCTACGACCGAGGACAAGGATTTACAAGGAGGATCGTCACCAGATGAGCTCCATCCTTATAGGCTCTTGGGTTTGCACAAACGCACAAACAGAGACTGTGGTGTCTTCCGCATGGACTGTGCATACGTCGGCTCTGCCTGTAACGTACGTACAGTTAGTGAGGATCTTGATTCACGATACTAACCAGAGGATTTCACAGAATGCCTGCTTCTATCAGAACTGTGTCAAGCAAGATAGCACAATACGCTACGAAGATGGTGGCGGCAGTAAAAGATTCCAATGGAAATCCGATCAAAATCGTGTCGATGCAGGGACAACAACAAATCCTAGTAGTCCATGCCGTATGCTACCTTTGAGTCAAAGGACATGGGATCAGTGGCCGAATTGGGAACAAGACGATCCCGATCTCGAGATGGACGAGTGGCCAGTGGCAGCCATGGAGCAACCCGAATTCTCCACTCTGGGACAAGGAACCATTCGAAACAGTCTACGATGTATCACAGCAGGTGACAACAGCAGTAAGTGCTCGATGATGATTAGTGACCTTTCCATTCACTCTGCAAATCGTCGGACACAAGTCTTCTATCCGATGCTGATCGATTTCCCACAGGAGCGGGCAACCTTTACAAGTATTTCCGCCAGGGCCAAGTACAATACAGCAGTACCAAAGGTGGCAAATACACACATCTCCGGCTGTGCAAGGGTGAACTCAAAGCTGGAGACTCTTTCACTGTTGATTTTGACTTATCTGAGATGAGTGATACAGAGATTGATGAGTATGATCATCTTCATCTTCCTGACGATAGTTGTTCTAGGGACTAATCTTGTGACAGGATCGTTCCTTACTGCAAGCCAAATCCAGACTGCACGAACGACGGCCAACAATTCCACTTGAGCGACCTAGTCTACGTGACAGACGCTGGCAAAGCAGGCAGGATGGGATGGCCTTACGACATCGCACGTATGAACAATTACATGGTCACTGGTGAAGACGACCCCGTTGAAGCTTTCCAAGTGGTGGTTGATGTCTATGGAGACGAAAGAGATATGTTCGCAGCGACTGTGAGCAAGTACCGTGACACGTCATACGAAGAAGCAGGATCTGTGGGCACTCATGAGCTCTTGATCGATCAGAGCATCACTGTTTCTGGCCTTCCACGAGACCTCACCATTACCCGCAGGTCGGATTCTGATGCTGACTGGTTGGAATTTGTCTATGGCGATCCAGTTAACGAACTTGCTGGGTTTGCCTTTAACAGCAATGACGCTGGATATAGCTCGCAGTTTGACACCTCACCTGATGTTCACAGATACTGTTTGATGACAGATTTGGAAGACAACGATGGTGATGTATTCGGACAGCAGTATACGTGTTGGTTCTCTGCTTGGTGACCACGCTCTAGCTCTGAAACATTTGTTGAGGATCGAACATCTTCCGAGATGGGCAATAGATAGACCTGACATCCATTTATGGTACATTTATCGTCATGATTGCCATGACATCTTCTTAGCTCTGTCAACATGGTATTGTAGGGTCCCTTTCAAGTCACTCACTGCCGTCTTGGGACATGAAGTTTTCTTCTTTGTGCCACCTCTCGCAACATTTCGGCCATCTTTAGACTTCAGAGGTTGACAGCTTTGCAGAAGATTGCCGTAATGCTTTCCTCCCCATTGGTCTTGTAGATAAGAATCTAGCTTCCCTGTTCGTGGAGTCGCTTGTCCAGGCCCATGTGTAACCTCTGGGCAACTTCTTATTAACAGATACAGTAAAAACGGACTGAAATGCTTTCATCACAGTACTTCCGGCAAACGACGATTGCTATAATGCGAGACGGTAGTCACAATTCCCTCGAAGTCTTTCTCCATGAGACCGTCATGATCAGAATCTTTCTCCCCCAGCCGGGCATTGCACATTGCAGCTTCCTGCTGGGTCATATCCAGGACCTGTTATGATCAAGCAAAGATGGAAAACTTATGTAAAGACGTGGTGTTCTATCTCACAGCTTTTTCTTCGGCTCCCAAATTCCCTTCGTCTCAACGGCTTGGATCACCTGTTCGGTATGGCTCAAGACCGATTCCCGAAAACCCTTGCCCCTCAATTGGTCGTAGAATTCCTTAGTATCGTTGATCTCGTTTGTGTAGGAGACAGAGTACGCGCCACCTCCTTCACTGCCGTCGGTCGCGTGTACAACTTGTCCGCCTACTGGATCAGATTCGCCATCTAGCTCGACGCCCTTGGCTGGATATCGATCTGTGCAAAGAAATAATACTCGCTGTCCACTCTCCTCCGTCGTCAGATACATGGGAAAGAACCTCACAAAAGGCTTCATGACTTTCCAAATCAGGCGAAACCACCAAGGAAAAGTAGGATTGTCGAATCCTGAGTGGACCACCAGACCAGGATATATATGTGTCAAACTCAGTTTTCCTGGGTATCTGATTGCAAGATCTTCAAGAAACATGGTCTTCATGGCTATCGCATGGGTGCGGCAGTTCATAAAACTGTAGTGGCCAGCTTCGTCCAACGAGAGGTCCTGCGGGAAGAGTTTCCCCCATGTCTCCATACCAGCAGCATAGATAGAGACAATCTTCGCTCCGGTTAGGAGAGAGGAGGAAAGAAGATGCGGCAGGAGCTTTGTGATGAACCGCATGCGAGAGTAGTAAAGTAGAGACAACGATTCGTCAAGCCCCTCCTTTGTGTCTTGAAAGCATCAGTAATATTATAAAGGCAGTAGCTCAAGAACTCACTGATTCGTCCGCCGAATTCCACTTTGCCTTGGCTCATGATCAACATGTCTACCTGGGCTGTTTCCGATGACTTCAGGATCTCGGTGACTTTGATACATGCTTGGTCCACGTTTCGAAGCAGACTGATGTCGCCAGCGTGTACAAAACATATCTCGACATGGGGACCAGCTTGCTTGCATTCCTCGATGATCCTCTGAGCGGCGATTGTGTTGCGTCCAACGATAATTATTCTATGGCCAGGACCTCCAGAGCCATGAATCTTGCAAAGCTGTCGAACAGTCGCTTCGCCAATTCCACCTGTAGCACCGACGAAAACAGCGGTGAGGGGTTGACGGTTGATGAATGCAGCATTCGCAGCTTTGACTGTGTTGATTTTGACCATTCTTCAATTCATGACAAAAGCGCTTGTCCCAAAGCTTGGACAGAGAGCAGCTACTTGTACTTGATCTGTACTGTACCCCGTACCATGACCGGTCAAAGATTGCGCCGCCCCGGCTCAGGTTTTGTCAATATATGTATGGTCTTTGAAAGGCGGTACTACTTGAATCCTTCCCGATACAGTGGTACCGACTGTTTCGGGCTAGTCGCGGACTGAAGTCACTCCGAACATCCTCGTCATGCAGTAGGCAGCCATTTTTGAATGACATGCAGAGGAAAAGAGAATCGGAGGACGACTACAACGGATTTAACGTATTTAGTCTAAATTGTAGAACCTCAAAAAGCCATCACTATTCAGACACATCAATCTTTGATGTCGTTCAAGCCAAATGAAGGACTGCCCATGCCTCTTTGTTGTCAAACCCTGCGGCCGTTGCAGCGTCCACTTGACATTCAAAACTCTGTCCCAGACCTCGATTGTACTGTCGCCACTCATGACGATCAAAAGCTGACCGTCCTTTGCCCAGGAAATCTTGTTGAATCTTGCGAAAGCTTTCAGCATGGAATTTCCAGCGCTGAGGGAGAATGAACTGATGACTTTGTCCTCAAACGGTTTCCAGATCCAGATGTCCGTCTCATGACTTATAGCGATCTCGTCCCTAGACGACCAGGCGATCTGGCCGGATCTAGACCTTGAATCTCTATGCTTGAATTGCGTGACCTCTTCGCCTGTCATGGCTGAGTACACAGCTACCAGCGAGTAGCTTTCGATAGCTCCGGTGTCTTCGGAGGCTCGCCTGCCGTTGCCGCGAACAATGATATGTGCCGAATCTGGGGACCAAGCCCCTGACGAACACTGCCCACCGATAGGACCAATGATTTGTTTACAGTCGCCTGTAGTACTGTCGAAGATTCTGTAGGTACCGTCCCAGGAAGCGGATGCGATGTGGCTATTGTCCGGACTGAACGATGTCCACGTCACGAGGTCCTCGTGGCCTGATAGAACCTGCTTCTGGCTTTTATTTATGAAGTCGTAAACAACGACTTTCGGCAATTCCTCAACAGGACGGCTGCCACGTTGAGTGGTGTGATTGTTGATCGTATACAACAATAACCTTCCGTCTTTACTGAAAATTTGCGAACCAGAGAGTTTGCCATCGATTTGTTCAAAATTCTCGAAGAGTAGTTTGGCCTGTAGATCTTCGAGCGCTCTAGTGTATTTGACACGGGTCTTGTCAAGTAGGGGTTGATGCAATGTGCCTAGACTACCAAAGACACTCGTGACTTGGGAAACGATAGGTGCAAGGGACTCATCGATGAGATCAGGTGTGACCAAGAAGTTTGCTCGAGCATTTGACATACGACCGTCGATGTCCAGTTCAATGAAGATGAGTCTGTGGTTGATGGACGGCCTATCCGAAGTGCCAACAATGAGACGATAGCCACCTTTCTCAAAGATCAGATCATGGAATCGAAGATTCGGGGAGGAATCGTCGGGGCACCAGAATTGAGTGCGGCATTCTTTGCTGGCAATGTCGTAGACGCTGATTGCGAGTCCACCACAGATTGCGACAAGCCTCTCGTCAGAACTGATAGCAAAACTAGAACTTGGGTAGTCATCGGTGGTGCATTTAAACTCGATTCTGTCGTCTTCATCACCCCAGAATCGATGAGCTGGCCTGGACGCTTGAGCCCATGACGCTTCAGTGCCGTCAACGTCAAAGTGTTTCTCAACACCATAAATGGATTCACCCAGGAACTGCTGCCTGCTCATAGAAGGCATGTCGGCATACAGCAAGAAAGAAGTCTGGACATTGGAAGTGAGGAGTCATGAAGCTGGTTCTTATACAGGTAAAGGTTTAGGCAACAGCGAGACATGACGTCAGAGGGTCCAGGACCTCCACGCTCTTGCATACTTCCTATAGATCTTCTGTCAAAGCTATTGTTTAAGATCTAGACTCACAATCACCACTCAGGGTTCATCGAGAACAAATCCTGTATGACAGAAAGCTTGTCAGTGTCATCGACTATCTCTCCAGCACCGAAGTCATCACCGAGCCACATGACGGTGTTGGTTTTGTTCGGGCTGCTGGCAGGGAACCTAGTAAGGTTTCCACCATTGGGATTGCCAGTCTTGATGAAGTTTGCCCAGTAGCTGCCCATGATACGCTGAAGTTCGTAATCGTAATCCGTCCATGTGTAGTTGTAGAAAGTAGGCAGGTTACCGAAAGTGTACCAAAGCTCTGATCCGTGGTAAGCACCGCTGGTCTGGTTCGGTGGAGAATGCGTCCAGAAGTAAGCAAAGACATCTTTGGTGGCGCCGCCGAGGTACCAGTCTTTGGCCCAGTGCCAGGTTGTGTAGCGATTGATGTCGTTGCCGAAAGCTGCAGTCTGGGCGGTAGCCTCAGACTCGTTAGAGGCAGGGTACGCGTTGAAGAATTCCTTCGAGTTATTGCCCATGATTGTAGTGAAGGCAGAGTTGTATGTCGTCACGTTCATGTCTGTCCAGCTGGTCTCGTTGAGATTGTCGCCCGTCATGATGGGGATGTTGTTATGAGATCCGGTGCGGAGTGTATCACCGTAGCCCAAGGGCAAAACATAACCGTCAACTACAGGACGCCAGAGAGGAGGTTCGGAAACAAGACCGGTATCCTGAACAGTTGTGTCTCCCCAGACGGTGCCTTCGAGAATGGTGTCTGTGCTGCCGTCGTATTCCAGGAGATCTGCCATTGATACGTTACGCAGCTCTGCAATGGTCGAAACGTTCATCTCTGAGATGAAAGTCTCTCCCTGCTCGAGAGCCTTCTCCATCCAACGATGACTGGTTGCCAGGCCGAATGTCTCAGGATCGTGAGGATCACGGGCACCACTCTCTGCGATACAGCCGACAATCTTGTCGCTGGTCAGAGGGCTATACATCATGCTATGATTTCAAGTCAGCGCCTGATCAAATGAAAGGGGCAAAGCACACTTACATCAATGCGCTTGCAGAACCGGCTGACTGTCCACCCACAGTGATGTGATTAGGGTCGCCGCCGAAGGCAGAGACCTCATGGCGAAGGAATTCGATCGCCTGCTGCTGATCCATGATACCATAGTTGCCAGTGGAATTGTGAGGAGACTCAGACTGGAGCTCGGGATGAGCCAAAAAGCCGAAAGGACCCATGCGATAGTTGAAAGTAACCACGATCATATCCTTGGCTGCAAGATGAGAGCCATCGTAAGTCGGTACACTTCCGGCGCCACCCTCGAATCTTCCACCGTAGATCCAGAGGAACACAGGGAGCTTGGATCGGGCGGTAGCATTCTTTGGCGCCCAGATGTTCATGTACAGGCAGTCCTCAGAGATGTTCTCGCTTCCAGAAGAGAACAAACCAAGAGAAGAGTAGGATTGCGCACAATCAGCGCCAAAGTTGGTAGCATTAAGGGTACCAGACCATCTGGCTGGTGGCTCTGGTGCTCTCCATCTCAAGTCATTGACAGGCGGCTTGGCAAATGGGATACCTTTGTACGAGACGACGTCGCTTTCAAGGTCGGAGATGGCACCTCTGATAGCGCCATAAGAGGTTTCGACATGAGAGGAAAGTTTTGGGTGCAGAGCAGCTCCGAGAGCGAGGGGCGTGGCAGTGAGACCCGCTATGAGACCGAAGAGAGCGACCATGACTGGCAGCGCGGTATCTGAGTTGCTGTGAGAATGAGAAGATGAGAGAATGAAAGAGCAGCATGACAGTCTACCGCTCGTTCCTTATATCCTAGAGACGTACAATCCAGAGTACGCATGCGTGTGACGCGGTCAGGTCGGCGTGTAACATCATCTCGGTACAATCTTTACACTCGGTAGTCGTGCAGAGTGAAAACTAGGTTATTAGTACAGAGGGCCTGAAACTCAGGGCAGTGCCATCTTGCGTACGGAAGGCAGTGACGATGTTTCTTCCGCTCCACAATGTGATCGATTTTTTCGAATTTGCATCAAGTGTTATATAGAGCTTTGAAGATCATCGGAGAAAGGTCTCCGGAATCAGAAAGCTCAGTCTCGCATTCGACTCAGAATCTACCATGATACAGATGAGTTTGGGAATCGTTTCGGGATTCGAGACCCTCATTGTACATACCTATGTCCAGAAGTCGAATAGATGCGCGGGCCCAATGGTCGACGAAGGTGCGAACCACAGCGAAAGTGTTGCGCCTCTGGAAGTGCAGGTCTCCACCACAACGGCTCTAACTGCATATGGACGCACAATCGATCAGGCTGTTTACACTTCTGTACAGAAGCTAGTTTGACCTGCGAGTGACGTGCGTCATGCTGAGCTCTGCGGCGAGTTGTCCCACCGTATGCTGGCTTCACGTTTCGATTTCCAACGCCGCGATAGCCGTATTAAAGCAATGAGACGCCTACATACTCATGGCAACACGTACTCACTATCAGATCTCAATCATAGCTCAAGTTTCATATGAGCACTTTGCTCTAAAGTCCCCATCTGCCAAGATCACTCGACTCGCATCATGCTATCACCTTACATTTACCTTCCAGCAACGTGTATTGCAATCTACACTTTCATCATCATCATGCAAAACTCTCCTCCAAACGCACAATCTATCCCTGCAGATATTGAAACCACAGATATGAACGCAGGACTCATCAAAACCACAGCCATCGTCTCTGCAGCACAGATCCTCCTCTCCCTCTTCGACGCCTCATCCCTTGCAACTTTACAATTCCCCTACAACGCTACTGATCAACCCACACCAGTCTATTTCCCCCACCCAAAACTCCCCAATTTCCGTTTCGTCGGCGAACAATTCGGCGCATCAACATGGTCGAACTTTCCAGTCAGCGATGTACCTCGTCCTGGAATTCGACTCGGCGGAATGAATACTGCACAACACTCTGCAGTAATGCATCTTCTCCGCACAGCACTGAGTGAGAAAGGCTTTCGCAAAGTCCAAGAAATTATGGGCTCCGATCAGATTCTGGCAGACAGTGGTGTCCCCTACGCCGCGGGACGTGCTGCGTACACGGCTGGAATTTTTGGAGAACCTGGAATGGAAAAAGTGTGGATGATTCAATTCGGAGGTCATCATTTGGCGTTGAACATTGCTGTATGTGGTGGAAATGCTGTGCTGACACCTGTATTGACTGGTGCATTGCCTGCAAGCTACACCGGGGAGGATGGAGAGAAACGTGTACTTGCTGACGAAAACGACAAGGCGTTCGCATTGATGAGATCGTTCAGCGAAAGTCAACGGAAACAAGCCGTCTTTACTCATCCAGTCTCAGACATGGTACAAGGACCCGGTGATTTTGACAGGACACTCCCAGATGTCGGCATCCAGGGCAGCCATCTCGACTCGTCGCAAAAGGAGATGCTCCTGGACTTGATTTCAGAATGGGTCGGCATTCTCAACGATGTGCATTCTGCGTCACGTATTGCCGAAGTCCAGAATGGTTTGGACAACACATGCTTCGCTTGGAGTGGACCCTTGGAGCATGAACTCGGGAGGAACGGCGCCTCTTACTTTCGCATTCAAGGACCAAATCTGTTTATTGAGTTTTCGCCGCAATTCCCAGGGGGCGATCTTACAATGCATGTGCATACGATATATCGCGATCCATCGAGGGCATATGGACGCACTTTGCCGAAGGACCTTTTCGAACGTGGGGATTACAAAGAACTTCTTTAGTTTGAGTCAGCCGAGCAAAATGGACTTAGACTGCTCAACGCAATTTCGATACTGGTAGTGTTTACTCGCTTGTTCCTCCAATCTCCGGTCTCGTCTGCATAGCTTGGGCAATTGAAGTTCTGGTCTGCTCAACTCGACTGGCTTTCACTTTGCAGCCGACCTTTCCAGATCGGGCCACCTACAGCCATGTCGTCAACGGCACGCAGAGTCTTGTCCATACACAGGCAGCGTTCTCGTAGACTTCCGACAAGCGTGTCGTGGTCACCTTCGACAACGATGCCTTCAATCTCGGAAGAGAAATTGCCAGCTTCAAGCTTTCTTACATTCATCCTTGCAACACAGGCGATATCAGCCGTTCAACATCTGTACCTTTTGCTTATCCCCTAGATATTCTTCTTCCTCCACTCTAGCCACCCTCACTGCAACATCTGCTGCATAGCATTAACCCTATAACTCTCCCTCCTCTCCATCAACTCCCCGTGCGTCCCCTTATCAACAATCCTACCCTCCTCGACAACGAAGATAATATCAGCTTTCTGCACACTATGCAATCGATGCGTGATAGCCAACACCGTAGTCCCTCTGCTCGCTCTCTCCAGTCCTTCTTGCAGAGCAGCTTCACTGGCGGCATCCAATGCACTGGTACTTTCGTCCAAGAGTAAAAGACGTGGTTTGCGGATTAGTGCGCGGGCGATGGCGAGGCGTTGGCGTTGACCGCCGCTGAGACGGGATGCAGAAGGTCCACATTCGGTGGCATAGCCGTCGGGAAGGGAGATGATGGTGTCGTGAATGTTGGCTAGACGACACGCTTCTTCGATTTCTGCTTGACTGGGTTCGTGATCAGGAGGTGCGCCGAGAGCGACGTTGAAGCTGATGCTACCGTCGAAGAGGGCAGGGTCTTGGGGAACCAGGGCGATGGAGTCGCGGAAGGAAATCGGGAGCTTGGCGATGTCTTGATCGTCTATACAGACCGAGCCTGATGTAGGCGAATACAGCCTCTGTACCAAAGTCATGATGGTGGACTTGCCAGCACCTGACGGACCTACGAGACCGCAAAATGTGTTTTGTGGTAGAGAAAAGGCAATGTCGTTCAGAATGTTGACTTCCGGACGATTGGGATAAGCGAAGCCGACGTTCTTGAAAGCGACTTTTGAGCCACCACGAGTCTGACTGTTTGTGATGTCGCTCTTGGCCTCGCCGGATGCTTCTATGTCGCGTTCAGACTTGGCAGGATCAGCACCGGGCTTGCCGATATGCTTGCTCGAGCCCATTTCAATCACGGCCATGACTCGTGACAAAGCTAATCTGGCACGAGAGAATTCGGGTGCAAGAGAAAACATGCCACTCCATAGTTGAGCGCTGGTAAGCATGGCAACAAGGATGATCAAGAAGTCTCTTTGGGTATATTCACCCTTCATGATGAGTTGCGAGCCCCACCAGTAAGCAAGAGCGTTGACGAAGGTACCAGTGGTGTAGGAGATGGCGAGCCAGATATTTGTTGTCATTGAGGCACGTACGACTTGTTTTCGGGGCGGCTTGAGGAGACGCTCAAATGATTCCATGTACTCGGTCTCAAGTGATAGTAAAGCAACAGTCCTGATGGACTGAATGGCTTCAGTGGCGAGCGAAGTCGCAGTAGTAAAGGCACCACGATGGCGTTCCTCGTAACGAGCTAGCATGCGAAGTTGCATGAAGCCTGAACCAAGCAGAATAGGGACAGTCACCAAGCAGACCAGAGCGATCTTCCAGGCGAAGATGTGTGAAATCACAATGGCGACAACGATATTGATGCAGATGGCGAAGATGGTGCCAAAGGTGGAGCCACTGAAGGCACCAATAGACATACTATCTTTGGTAATGATGGACAGAAGGCTAGTTGGCGTACGGCCTTCCGAGCGATGCCAGTGAATGTTTTGCTCCAGGAGGGAACGGAAAGAGAGAACCCGCAAGTTGTATAGTAGCTTCTCGCCGGCAACTCCGAAGCCCCACCAAGCGAGGAAATTCGCGATAAGCTCAACACCAGCAAGCATGAAATAGAGACCTGAGAAGAAGCGACCCATGGAGAGAATGCGCTCGACAGTGCTTTCGCAAGGATTGAGAGCGCCGACCGTGAAGCCGAAGATTATGCCGGCGCCGGAAAAGGTGGATCCAACAAATATTGCAGCGATAAGAGCCATGACAAGCCAACCAAGCGATGGACGAAGAAGCGCAGCCAGACCTTTCGTGACCGAACAGAACGGGCGGACAGTATCGAGCTCGTTGTCTATGGTCTCGTCCTTGCTCTCTGTCTTCCTCGGCAATGAGACAGCTGTATCGTCGCCGACAGCTGTTATTGACTCCAGCATATCATCCTTCTCGTTGAACTCGACATCCGACTCGTATGTCGCAGTTTCCAGAGAGTCGCCAGATACAGAAGTACCAGCGTTTGTCGAACCAAGTGTCTGTAGATTGGCCATGCGAGCAAATTCACCATCGTCTTTTGCCATAAGTTCGACGTACATTCCCTGCTCAACAACACGTCCAGCTTGCATGACGATGATATTATCAGCATTCCGTATGGTCGAAAGTCGATGGGCAATTGAAATGATAGTGCGTTGTTCGGCAGCAGCGCGCTCGACAGCAAGTTGAATTCTCTTCTCGCTGGCAGAGTCAAGAGATGCAGTCGCTTCATCGAGAACGAGAATCTCGGGGTCGCGAATGAGGGCTCGAGCAAGGGCAATACGCTGCCTCTGACCACCACTCAGCTGAGAGCCACCAGATCCTGCAGGTGTGGCGTAGCCAGACTCTAGATGTTCTACAAAGCTGGCCGCATCGGCTTGCTCAGCAGCATGGAGAATGAGTGAAGCGAGCTCAGCATACTCTGGTCCAAGGAATGCTGCTGCTGTAAGGCTCTTTCCACACTTGGCAGCCATCTTTGTAAGGTCGACGCTGTTCAGAAGGGGTTTGAGATGCTGATGAACAGATTTTGGAGAGTTTATCAGGCCAAGAGCAATGTTTTCAAGTATCGATCGATCAAGAAGCGATGGCTCCTGCTGTACAAAACTGATAAAGCTTCGAAGGGACTTGACGTTGAGACTGCGCAGGTTATGACCATCCAGCTCTATGCTGCCCTCGGTAGGATCATGAAGGCGAGCTATGAG
>ERZ794946.176-NODE-176-length-31152-cov-4.533203_pt1 | contig 31152 bp, 23 predicted proteins | sample MGYA00433072_ERZ794946 | MGnify/ENA primary metagenome ERZ794946 (study PRJEB30137, sample SAMN04331413) | food metagenome | isolation source: Y3 must sample point D1 replicate A | place: Australia: South Australia | collected 2014 ...
TCACAAGTTTAGGACATGTTTTGATAGAAAGGGCGACGTCGTGGTTTGAGGAAAACCAGAGCCAGGGTGACCCCCGCAGTATTAGACATGGAAGATTTGGTCAAAATTCGGAATGATGCACCTTATCATAAAGCATCAGCTTGAGAGAATTGAGGTCGGTGGGTTGCTGGAGAGGACAGTATAAGAGGTCACAGAAATCTAGTCCTCCTTCTTCATCCTATGATTCCTTTCTCTCCACAACTTGACACCAGCATCGACCTCTTTCCTGCTTACACCGTCTCTTACCAATTTCATAACCACACCCAGCGTCTCGACATTCTTGTTCCTTGACTCGTCGTCAAAAAAGAGCATTTCCTCATATGGTATATTCGTTCTCTTGTGTATGCGCGAGAAATGCGTCTTCTTGTCTCCAGGATAGATTTCCAGCTCATCGAATACGGAGAGGGCTTTTGGTGAGGAAGATGAGGAAGGCGAGGTCGGGACGTGAAGGTAGGAGAGCATCTCGCGAGCGAGTTCTGGGGCTTGGGTTCGTGATGCGGCGCATAGCGTCAGGTTCTTCTCTTTGATCTAAGCGACATGTCAATATGTAGGTACGAGGAGTAGCAGAGATATCGACTGACTGCAACAAGAATAGCGGCTACATCAGGGTAGAAGCCGTATGAGTCGTTATAGCGGTCCTTGACGACAAGGCCATCCTTGGTGGGCTTGAGCGGCCCTGTAACATGGGTGTCTACCCAGAACGGCCAGAGAGTGTAGTCCAAATCGAATACCATGACTTGAGGCAGCGGTAGTCCATCGCTGAAACATGAGGGCGCCTCGACTTCCGACGCCGGAGCCGTGGCAGTTGTCGTGTCGTCGCCTGTTTCGACCGGTTTGTATGCCTTTCTGACCATGATGATTGTTGCTAGTATGATTCCAGCGAATGAGAGTATTGCTCTTCTGCCTTTGAGCTGTATCTTGAATGATTGGGGATTGAGTTGGGCTTGACTTCTCGCCGCCGTGATACAAAAGTTCAAAAGTTCGAATGCCTGGCCTGCCTACGTCATGCCGCTGATAAGCATGTGATAGTTGTCCTCGACGAGTAGTACCACTTTCAGACCAACAATGCTTCACCGATACCATGACTTGCGAGCACGAGACACAGTGGAAGATGGATATGCGATCATGGCTATCTTTGTACGAAACGAATAACTTCTCTTTTGTTTGCTATCTAGGTGGCTTGCTTCTGTGACAGCCATAAACCTCAACCACGCGACCCTCTAACTTACAAGCAGCCGCCACGTTCTCGTCCAATCTCTGATCCTTTAATACTCGATGCATCCAGCGCTGGTGAGGAGCATGAGGAGCTGAGAACTTTCATCCTTCATTCTCCAATCGTACTCGCTGCTGAGCGTCTCCCTCTTTTGCCCCCAAGCAAATGCCTTTCTTTGCTTGTCCCTACCGAGAAGACTGAGTTGTTGGGCGCTCATGCTGAGTCTGAGGATGTGGAGGCAGGCTGTAAGAGGAAGATGGCAGTGTAGACTGACATCTCTGTAGCCGTCACTCTCGCCTCGATGGCATGATTTCAACTTCTTCATTAGACGCTCTTGGTATCTCACAAAGTCCGCCGAGGTGACCTTAGCCTTGGCGGATCTTTCATGAGCTTGGGTACCGTCAGAACTGTATCTCTCGGACTCGCGAGAGGATGCGCTAGTTCGGAGAACGGTGCTGGACTGGGAGTACGAGTGATTGGTGGCGTCTGGGAAGGCATGTTCGGGGTGTAAAGAATCGACGGGCGAGGTAGTCATAAGCGTGGCGGCATATGAGCGCTTACCTTGACCCTCGTCGAACTCGACCGCATTCGAAGAGAGCGAGAGTGCACCCAGTGAGTCATTGAGGTGATCGTCGGTGCTAAGCGAAGCACACGCCAGGCCAGCTTCAGTCTCGTGCTCGGCAGCATGGTCATTAATGTTCTGAATAGACTTGATCATGTTGAACGCCTTGAATACAGGGGCCAGTAAAAACACTTTGCGAGATGCAATGATTGCAGTAAGAGATGCACGCCAGAGCTCAACGCCTTCGCAACCGGTGTGTACAATGGTGTTGCGTTGGATCTTCTTACGAGCACTATTGATGTCGGACTTGTCGTAGATGCTGTAGTCGGTGGACTGGAAGGATCGGATGCTCGGGCGACGAAGATGAGCAGTGGAGATCCTTCTAGGAGATGTCTCATGTGCTTCCGGCAGACTTGCCGACATATACGAGCTGGTGATGCTGTCCGTATCCCCGAGGAGCATCTTCATCCTGAGCCTCTCTGCACACTGCAACAGGTGAAGACCATCCTTGGACAGGAAGTCGGAGTTGTTGTCCCAGTCGACACCTTTGGTATTGGCGTCTTGGCGGTAGGTGCGGATAGTGCTTGTGGCTTCGGTGGCATTGTTTTCCGTAACCAGCTGAATAGGATAGTAGTGTTGTTCCAGGATGTAGGATAGGAAGAGTGCACCTGTATCGTTCAGGCCAACGTTGGACAAGGTTAAGTATGGAAGCGATCGAAGGCCGCTACGGTGTTTGAGCACCCATTTGTCGGCCATGGTCTTGCCGTTGGCACATCGTGGAAGATCAGCGTCGGCACGGCTCGGGATAGCACCATCGAAGCTGCCGATGCTCAGAGCGGAGCAGCTGTCTGGCAAGGTGATGAAGGATTGGTTGCCGGCTGCAGGCAGAGGCTCTACCGGGGGTTCATGCGAGTATACGCGTGCGAGAATCTCAAAGGCTCGGGGGCCGAGAGAAGGGTTGTCACTGAGGTCGAGTCTTCGCAGAGTCATACAGCAGCGGAAAGATTGGAGAAAAAGCTCCCAATCCTCAGCCTCCGAGGGCGTCGACACTCGAAACTTGTTTTGTGACAGGTCAAGAGTTTGTAGGGTGTGGCAAGATACGAGAATAAGAGGAGCCAAGCGAGCCAGAGATCTGGTGGTGAGATCGTTGTTGGAGAGGTTGAGATCAACCAAAGCCAAATCTTGACATGTCTTCAGCGCGTTTTGTAGGCCATCTGCGAGAAGGGCAAGGCCTTCGTCCGTCAACGACTTGCTGGGCACCTTCAGATCAAGCTTGTGAATGGTGCTTTCCTTTGGGTCGTTGTCGGCTTCGTGGCGGTCTCTGTCCTTGATCTTGAAACGCTCCTTCTTGGGAGTGCGCGTCGATGAAGGATTCAACTTGAAATACGCTCTGTGAGCCGACGTCGACGAGGACTTGGTGGCTTCACGCTGCTTCTTTTCCGCTCTCTTCTCAAGGTCTGACGCAATTGACCTGCCCAGCTTCGGCCCAGACGATGTGCGCTGCGAAATGCCATGTCAGGACAGGTCTGTTTACACGTGTGCTCTGCATAACTCACTCCGGTGTAATCGAACTTGTTAGACTTGACCATTGTTTCGTCGTGCCATGTAATTCTTAGGGTGGTGTGGTGTGCAGTGGAAAAGTGCTGTCGATGAACAAGTTATGTGCGAGTCGATGTGTTTGCGCATAAACGACGCTGCAAACAAGACATGGAAACGACGCGACGGTCACGGAAGTCTTCTTGATACCTCCGGAACATTCTGCGTTCTTGGGACGGATGTTGAAACCCCTTTTTTGGTCTGTTCTCACTCTGTCCATTTTACCTGATTCGCGCCTTCCTTCGTCTAATCCAAGCCTCCGCACGACCGATCCTGCCAGCCTCCACGTTGGTAATCTTGTGAGCCGTCGCGATGCATATAGTCCTCTGAAAACCAATCGTGGCCAGTAAGAGCATCGGATTCTGAGCCTTTCATTGGAGGGCGACATTTTTGAGACAACCTGGTACATTGAGACAACTACCACAATGCTCAGCGTGGACCGCTAAGAATGTTGGGACTGTAGCATATCGGTAAAGCAATCGTAGCAATGTTCTGCAACATAGGAATGACATCCAAGGTTAATGCGAGTGCAAGGAACTCACTTTACTAGCAAACAACCTTATAGACTGCCGCCTTTTAAGTTGATGTTGTGCTAGACAAACAGATTCGGGCTGCACGTTCAGATGCACTCAATTGGGTCAAATCCACGATCGAACGCTCTACACAATTTGAGCTGGCAATTGGTTACCTCTGTGAGGATAAGAGCCGTGGAGACCAATTGAGGAGTCTTGAAGGACGCGGGAAGAGTTGAAGTTTTGACACATGAGGTCGAGCCTTCGAATCTCGGCAACACCCACATCCCGCTGCACGGTCACTCTCTCTTCCACATTGCTTGCCCAACCACTCGACTGTTTGCGTTTTGAGTTATCCATCTGGTACCAAATTTGATGTTCTGAGCACCTCGTCATGTCCTCCGGCTCAGGTAGTCTCCGTCGCCAGGCCTCGGCTGTTCCTGGACCCAAACCACCTTGTTCGATTCACCCATCTGCCATAATCTCCGACAAAGCTGTGATTACTGGCACACATCCGGTCTCTATTGGCGAAAATGTGGTACTCCATCCGTTTGCCAAAATCACGTCAAACACGGGAGCCGTTCGCATTGGAAAGAACTGTATCGTCGGCGATCGTGCTACTGTGGGTCTGAGTGATAGTCCTGGAACTTTTGCTGGAACAACTGTCGAGCTTGAAGAGAGTGTCAGCGTCGAAAGTGGCTCAGTCGTACAAGCCGAAAAAGTGGGAACCGGCAGCGTGGTAGAGGCCAACACCACCCTGGGACCTGGTGTGGTTGTGGGCAAGGTAAACAACAATCCTAATGCACTTAAGTTTATTGGATCACTACTAACATCAAGACCATAGTTCTGCAAGATAACTGCTTCTTCAAGCATTCAATCAGAAAACCTGCCCGACTTCACCATTGTCTACGGTGAAAATGCTAGACGTACAGATGCCACTACAAAGACTCGATCGGACGTCAGAGACCTCAAACTCAAGGGCCAATTGATGCATATTGACACTTTGAAGCGTCTGGTACCCAGCAACACCATGAAGTGGTTATCCTGAGCGCCAGCATCTCAAAGATGCGCTTAAGAGGGATGAGAACATCTTGAGCAACAAAGAGACGCTGGAAAAATCATCTCTACCAGGAGATACACAACGCAGCTAGATTGAGCATGTCAAGAACACTTCATCACTCGAGGGCTGGATGAGCTAGTCGAGTTGAACTAGAGCCTGCCACCCCCAGAGCAACAGTGCTTTTGATTACAACGCGTCAGAAATCGGCTACGTCATGGAAAACGATCCCAACCTGGATGGTCAAAAGTCTTTCTGTCCAGCTCGAAGACTGTTCTTACGATCATGTACAGCTTTTCCACTCTTTCTCGAAGCATACCTCCAGGAAGAGTAAGATCAATCATGTCACAAAATACACGACTTTCATACTCGGCCGCTGCAGGGTCCGCAGACATTCCGAAGCCCCGACAAAACCCCATCAAAGAGGCACATGCAGACCAGTCTTCGAGCCACCAACAACATGCTCCTCGCGAGCAACAACGGTACCAACACGGCAGATCAGGACACAAGCGCACTCCTTCACCTTCACATGTTCCCAAGACTTCATCGGCTGAAGATTCGGTCTATGTCTTGACCCTTCTCACGGACGCAAAACACCATCGTACCTTGACAGAGACACGAAAGAAGTACTTCCCCCCTCGGTTGAACAGACTTGAAGCCCACATTACTCTGTTCCACGCACTACCTGGAAGCTTGCTCGAGGAATCCATCAAGCCAACCCTGAGGGAGATTTCGAGCAAAACCAATCAATTCCATCTCCTTGCAGCAACACCGTTTAGGCTCAACAAGGGTATTGCTATCGGCCTGCCTAAGTCGTCGGGCGGTGATGATGCGAGACAGGTTCATCAACAGCTGAAAGCGGCATGGGGAGACTTTCTCAGTCGCCAAGATGCGGGTGGCTTCGCAGCTCACTACACCATCATGAACAAGGTGGACGATGAGAAGGAAGTGCAAAAGGCATTCGAGCAGGTTCAAGATGAATGGAAAGGTTGCCACGGTACAGTCCTAGGCTTGTCGCTTTTCAAGTACGACCGTGGAAACTGGGTGCATAACGAGGACTTCAAGTTTGTAACAAGCCAATGATTGCACAAGGGAGATCCAGAAGTTGGTTGGACTCGACGTCTATAATTTGTATAATTATCATATCTAAGATTCTCTTCAAAGAGAACGGACCGATGGAGTCCGTTGAAATGCTTTCGTGTACCCGTAAAATTTCTTGCCGCATTTCTGCGAGAGACAAGCCGACTTGGACTGCGCTCACAGGATGGAGCCAATGCCGAAGGTCTGCTTCATAGAGCGCACGTAGTAGTTCTCCCAGTTGCGCTTGGTGGCCTCCTCCTCGCCAACAGGGACACCAGTCCAATCGACACGCATGATGGTGACAGAGTCGACATTGTTCTGCTCAAAGGCAATGTTCAGGGTGCTGTAGTGACCCTGGGGCCACTGGGCCAAACGCCACTTCTGCACAATCTTTGTAGGCTCTGATAGCTCGACGTACTCTCCGCTGACGTTTCCGCCGAAGATTTCGAACTTGCCGCCGGGTCTGGCGCCCTCGAAGGTCTTCGGGGGTGCGCGTGTGAAGGCAGCGATACGCTGAGGGTCGGTGAGGATCTGGAAGAGCATGGGTGCGTCGCAACGGAATTCTTGCTGGTCGCTGAGGCTGGTCACGTTGACGGCGGGGCCCTTGCCGTTGGTGGTGGTTGTAGTCGAGGACTTGGACTCTTCGCTCGACTTGTTGACGGATGAGCTGGAGTAGACCTTGGCAGGTGTGAAGGCAGGCTTGTGACCAGCAGCATGCTGAATGTCTTTGGCGTGAGCATCCATCAGGGCATGGCCCAATTGCTGGAACCGAGCGCGAAGTTGCGATGTGATTTGCGATCGGACGACATCTTTGACGGCTGTCTTGGAGGAAGACTCGGAGTACATCTCAATTTCGAACTGGACGCATGTCAGCAACAGCCGTGGTCTGGCAGGAGCATGTGGTTACGCACAACGTACTCATCCTCCTCGGTGTCGTGTGCAACCTCGGGGATGGTGATGGTACCGCTGACAGCCTCGTCCTCCTTGGTCTTGCCGGTATACTCGAGTTGCAACTTGAGGTCGAAGATGGTGATAACTTTGCCCTTGCGTTGTGCGACCTCGACGTCACCCTCCTGGCTCAACAGCTTCGAAATTTCAGCCGATGCGCCATCCTTCTCTGCCTTGATGCCAACAAGGTCCTTCTCCAGATATTCCTTGGTCCAGCCGGAGACGTCCTTGTTGACCCAGTGCCAGTTGTTGGGGTTGTGAAGAACCATGTTGGCCGTGTAAAAGGTAAGCGAGTATGGAAGCCGAGTGGTACGTGTCTATGCGATTGATGGTCAGTCAAGATGTCCCGAGTCTCACATTGAATAGAGGTGTCTGGTGGGGGATGATATCAGAGTTAGGGACAGTGTCCCCGCAAGCTATTCCGCAGCAAAAAGAGTACAAGTCTTTCTAGGACTGGTGCCAGCTGGTGTCTCATCATATAAAGGCGGGTGAAGACATGTACAGACAGTCAAGAGGGACTTACGTGTTACGAATGCGGAGAAACCGTAGAAAGAGAAGAGAAGACGCAGCAGCTAGATAACGAGTAGAGAAAAGAACACAAGGGGTATTAAAGATGATGGTCAAGCGGAAGCAGATCGGAAGAGTGAGGAAATATTAACACCGAATCGTCTAGAAGCAACAAAGTCTTGGCCAAACATGCGGGGAGTCTTCCTAGGGTAACCAGCTAGAACTGAGGACTACAAGATCTGAGAGAGCATTGAATGTGACGGTTTACAGCGATTGACAGGTGGTATTCTGATATAGAGGCGCCCTGAAATAATTCTATCAAACAGTGACCAATGGAATGAACTCCATCCCCGTATGCGTAGGACATAAAGCACTTCTTTTGCTTCACTCTCTCAACATTAAAGACTGCCTTGACGTGACAATTCATGATGTCTTTTGAAAGGCAGACTGTAGAGATTTGTCGAGAGCTTGAGATGCGATTCTGGGTCGTTGGTTATACGGAGACCTCTGAAGCCTTTGAAGATCCGAGTACCTGTGCTTGCTTCTGAACCTTTTTCACATCTGTTTCGAAATGACATGTGCTGAGGCAATAACCTCATGAGCCGAGGATAATTTTCCAAAAAGCACGATAAGAGCATGGTATTTGGATGGTGACTGGTAAAGGGACATGCGCATGGTAAAGACCTGGCTGCGGGTCTGATTTGAGAAGAATTGTACATGGTGAATATAGTGTTGTAATACAGGGAAAAGGACAGGACGCCGCCTGGAAAAGAAGCAAAGACCGAGGGTGTATTCTTGTCGCCGGTACGCCGTGTAATGCCAGAATGCAATCGTGAATGGTAAGGATCAGTTTCGTTTGTGGGGGCCGATGATCTGGGGATACAATCTCGAGAGATGGTAGTTGATGGAGCTCTTCTTGCTTTGGGCAGCTTTCTAGAAAGAATGACAGTCAGAGAAATGGTCAGAAGGCGAGTGAGGCGGCTATAACGTACGGGGGCGTCCATGCAAGCACGAAGCTGTTGTTCAAGAGCGGCACAACCTTGAGCGGTATAACCAGAAGAAGCCCAGCATCCTAGCGAAGAGAGTTAGAGCAAGAAGAAGAGGCAGATAGTCATCGATGTGGAAACATACCGAGGACAGAGGACATGACACCGATACAAGGGTTTGCGCCGGCCTGATCGGGCTTTCGTACGCGCAACTTGTGGAGAGGAGGCAAACGAGGCGCAGTGGCCTTAGCGACAGCTTGGGTGTTCTTGACGACCATGGTGAGTAGCTGGCGACGATGGTATGCGACTGAGCGGGATCTCGAATATCTCGTCGATGCCGGCGCTGCTCTCTGGAAATCTCGAGCTTGGCGTCGGCGCACCTTCCTCCGGCGAGCGTGGTTGCGGGTTGCGGGCGCGTTGCCGTTGCTTTGTTGTGCTTGTCATCAAACCCACGCCATCTTGCATGTGCCTCGCGCCTTATCGCCGTCGCTTCTGCCTTCAAGTCATTTTTCTCTTTTTTTCCACTTTTGCTTTACAACAACATGGACACCGATGCGTGTGACCCCTCGCCCCTGTCGCCGCCCGATCGTCCACGCTCTGCGCCTGCTGCTTCGCTCTTGTCGCGTCCAAAGCAATTTTCGTGGGACCCCGCCGACGCCGCTCATCTTGGTCCTTCGCGAATCACTATCACTCGTCTATATCAACGCGCTCCCAAGGCCCCATACCATCACTTGCAGTCTCACGCACGCCCTCTTCTAAACGCTATTCCCAAGTCGCCGGGTCCGCAAAAGAAAAAACGCTGTGTTAACCTCGATGCTGGTCCGAACCCCTTTCACCCCCAAGACTCCGTCTCCGACGTGAGCGACAACGAGCATGACGCGCCCGTTGTTCTTCAAGACTTGCGTTCTTCATCTGCACCGCCAGAAGACACAAACACACCTGAGCCCGTTTCTGCTCCCAGGATCACCGACGACACAGCCATCTTGCATGCCTTTCTTAGTCGTGCTGCTGCAAGCAAGCGGCCTATGGCCGTACACAAGCGGGAATCTCTCGAGAATCGCAGAGACTCGGATGTCGTGCGCCACGCTCTTGCTTCCACAGACAAGCCTGAAGTTCTGACCGAACTCGATCCGAACAGCCCTTCTTCGCCTCCCAAAGCTCTGTCGCCCGTAGAAGAAACCAAGCTCGGGCCCGAAACTACGAAGCAAGAACCTACTGTTGAGCCCCCGGCTCTTACCCCGGCCAAGTCCAAGGCACCCAGAAGGACAACACGCACGCGCGCGACCGCCGCCGCCCCTAAAAAGCCCGCAAAGATCGCCATTAGAAGTGCAGCCGATCATATTGCGCTGAAGAGGACAGAAGCACAGGAATTGTCTCTCCTCACAAGGACCAATACGCGAAGAAACAAGGGAAAGAGCGCCATGCCTCAGGCCAGACTTCTGAACATTGGCGAGGAATTCGAGGATATGACTGAGGGCTTGGCAGAGGGGGCCACGATGGAAAGAGTACCGAGCGAGCGGCCGATTGTGCGCAGAGGCGTACAGTGGAATGAGACGTTGTGTCAAATCCGGGAATTCGAGTCCGACTCGCCCGACAGTCCTCCAAAGTCGAAAGCCCGTACTTCGAGAGTATCTGCGAGAGCGTTGGAGCCCTTTGTGCCTCTCACATCTGCTGAGGAGCCCCTTGAGGAACCTGCCCCAGAGTCCACCGAGATGGAAGTGGAGCTCGAAGAGCCAGCGCAACCTACTCAGACATCAGAAGAAGCAACACCGCGTCCCAAAGCAGTACCCAGCAAAAGAAAGTCTCGCATTGCAACTCCTGCTCGTTCTTCCAAACTTGCCATACCGAAACCAACACCCACGTCCGCGCTACCACAACCCACATTACCTCCTCCACAGCCCCAGACGGCACATCCGGAACCTCTAACCACTAGTTTGGGAACTCCCAAGAAGCCCTCCACGCCGTTCAGTTCATTGAAGCCCGCCTCCCTATCCTCGAGACTCGATTTCGCTCCTCCGAAACACGATGGATCTACTGCGACACCTGCTGCCACGTCTTCTCTGCCTGGCTTGTCGAGTCCTGCAAAGAAGCGGGTAAAGACGGCTATTGGAAGACCAGCAGTGAGGACGGCAACGGCACAGAAAGATAGTGAGATGCCAGGACTGACTTCTCCGGCAAAGAGAAAAAGACCTGGTGTCAAATTCTAGCGGCTGCGTAACACCCCCTTGTACATATTTCTCGTCTTTGCACGAATCACCTCTTTCACACTGGTTCTTGGCCTGTATTAAATTAACGCTTTACGATTCATGTTCAATATATGCACGATCACGAAGGTCCACTTTTCGCTTTTCGAACCAATGAATACAATCCAGTCTTTCCACCTATAAGAATACAAAGGCTGCTTCGGTAGTTAGGTGTCTCGAGTGTTTAGTGCTACCCGTTTGCGGCCAACCATCACACCGGAACACGCTGGACCGCTCGTGGCCCGGCGCCGTCGTTTGATCCTTCCTCACTCTCGTCTTGACAAAGACAGATGTGTCCCATCTGGCGCAAGCTTCGCACCAGGGTCTTGGAGATCTCACGTCGCCAGCGTTGGGACCTGTCCCTCTTCTGCACCACTCGGGAGCGTAATTTTCCCAGCTCGACTCTCCAAAATTTGTTGTTCTGCTTTTGTACTGCGGGACTGACCATGTGCCCTGCTTGACTGGTTCCCTGGACGGCCAATCGTAATTGTGGAGTAAGTCGAGGACATGTTTGAGCAACAGGTGTACTTCCGACCGGATCCTGGAAAGTCATACTCTTAGAATCCAAGCTTGATATCCGGCGGTGTGAAACAGGATTGAACACAGTGCCAGCGGATTCAAATGGTCCTGTCTGAGCTTCTTCCTGAATCGTACCATAGTCCACTGTGGGCCGGACTTGGTGATCGAACGAATCTGCATCAGACATCCGGTTGAGTCTCAAGCGATCATGACTATGCAACGAAGCTGCATCATCACGGTATATCGGTATGCCGGAGAAAGTGTACCTTGCTTGCTCGCCACGGATAGGGGGTGTACTTGATGATCCGATATCGCCTCTCCCCTCAGCTGGAACCAATGGACCGACTGCGCATAGCGAGCTGGGGTGGCCGTCATTTGACGTCTAGTCCGGGCTACCTGGATCACAGGCTGTTATGTCCACGGTACTCAAGAAAGGAACAGATGGTGCTCGATGTGGCGTTGGGGCGAAGAACTGTAACTTTGCCCTTGCCTTTGTCGCCGATCTTGATGGTGGACACGGGAAGCTCTCGATCATGTCTGTGGTTCGCATCGTATCGGACGGATACGGTTGTCTATCCTGGATCGATTGGCTGCTCTGAGTGGACAGCCTCATGTTGAGCTCCGTTCCGGGTGCTCTGAGTTTCCGAGGAACTGGAACTGAACGAGCCCTAAGTGCTCGAGCAGGATTGATGGGAATCGCGTTGCCATCGATTGCTCCCAAAGCGCGTTGAGCATGAGAAACGTCAAGTGACAATGAACGGCACCGCCTGTCCAAAGATTGTCTCTCGACGACGGTTGGCTGAGGAATCGGTAAAGCTGGGATTTCTTCTTGTATGTTGCTCTCCGCCTGGGGAACCTCAGCAGAACGCACATTGTTGAGTGGATGTTCCGTGGGTTCAGTGTAACCATATGTCGAGTGTCCACTGACAGGCGGACGCCACCGTTGTGATTGGACTCTTCGACGTGATCGAATCTCTCCACGTAAAGTCCTCACAATGAAAAGAGTACCATTGCGTAGAGACAAGGACCTCGCGGACCTCAGAGCCCTCGCCATCCTCCGCAGGAAAGACACACGTGTGTTTGCGTGCCATTGTGGTACTCCTTCAGGGGTTTTGATGCGGTGAGGGGGTCCGAAAGGTGGCTGTAAAGGATGCACAGGGTCGTTTCTTGGACTTGGGACATCTACATTCGATGAAGTCTCGGTATTTCTGGACCCGCGTCGACTTTTGAATAGCATAGTGTCGTCGACACTAGCAGCCTTTGGCTTTCCAGAGGAGGTGGTACCAAGATAAGCAGGTCCTCTTTTTCCGAACGAGGCAAAGGATAGTTGAGCTCGAATTGTAGCAAGTGACTTTTGCTCGACAATGGTGAACAGAGGAGTGCCGTGTGGTCGATTGACGAATCTGACCATATCATGTTGGGAAAGTCCTTCACTCTTGGCTCGTGCATGGGTAGGTTGAAGCCGATGCTTGGGAGCAGGGAAAGAATGTTCGGAGGAATGATCCCGATCAGAAGACGATGTGAGATCCGACATGTATGATGGTGCTGTTGATGCATTGTATATCGATGTGTCAGACGAGCCGATATCCGAGATTTCTAGGTCGGTAAGGTGATGGGGGTTTCTGGCTTTCCAGCTTCCTGTCGAATGGGTAAGACATTTGCGATTAGTGCTATCACGAAGCGGCTCTTGAATTGAAGATGGAGGAAAAAGAAGCATGCTGACTGATTTGTTGCTTGTGGTAGGATGTTGGTGTGAGTGGACTGTTTCGAGAGGAAGAGGCTGATGTGGTCTGTCATCATACCCTGTAGCGCCTTCCTTCCCGTTTTGCCATGTCAGTCTGTAAAATCCTCACGAGTTTTGTTGGTTCGTGCGTCACGAACTTGAAGATTTGAGATTTGAGGTTCAAACTGGAAGGAAGGAACGACTGGCTGACGTTCAAAGTGACTTGCGTTCCTGCAACCGATCCTACATGAGTTGAACCAATCTCATCATGGTTTGCATACTTCTTGTGCCACGACTCACTTCTAATGTATGGGAATCACTTTCGGTCAGTCATTGCTCAACGGAACGTGATTGCAATCTTGCGATATCTCACAATGCAAAATGCGATTTCGGAGCTCATATTCATCATTTCTATGTGTGCTGACGACTATCTACACATCACCTAGTGGTGTGATGTCTTGATAGGTTGGTCTAGATATTGCTGCCCAACGCTTACGAGTCAAACAGGACTTCTGCATATGCCATACATGGCTAGTCGCTGCGATGGTACTCTACAGATCGCTGCAGAGTGGACCACTGCAGCATTCGATGTCTGCCGGCAAGGAGTAGACTGTTCTATACCAAACATCCGATCGAATATCCTGCTTATGTGGTTTTCCCATGTAGCTCCCTTTAGGCAGAGCAATCGAACAGATTCAATGCATTGATCGACAACCCTGGTATCAGCCTGCAATTTGACGATGTCGGATAGGTTCCCTTTCGGTACCTTGCTAGGCCAAGTATTGCGTTGGGGTCGAGGTCCAGCCCAGTCACCAACACCACGAAACGTCGTCTTCATGTCTCAGATCTTCGTGCAGGCAAAACCGCATTGTTCAATACTCAATCTCGCATAAGTATATTACGTACATATACCCTGATAATGATGCGCTGACCCATAAAGTAGATGCATTGATCTTAGAGCTGGACCTGGTCTGCCCTTTCGAAAGACAATACCCCAAATAAGAGCCAGTCATGAGTGGATCAACATTTCACATGTTACTGCAAAGCAGATCGAAATAGTGGCGACGGGGAGAACGGATAACTTCCACGAACCTTGACGACAAATGCTCACGAGATTCGGTGCCGCTACGACGTGGGTCTGGATCTTGTCAACTCTAGGTGTCAAAAGCTCGCTCCCGCCATCAGTCATGCCGGGAAATATCCTGCAAATTGAAGTGACATCTCCTGGACATGGCACCTCAACTGGCACCGCTTGCACGAAGTGATTCGAAGACCAAATTTTTCCAGCGCCTTGGGCTGTCTCCTGAACGGAAGTCTGACAACCGCCTCTATGAGCTGATGAAGGTGAGTGAAACGGGGGAGATCCTGCATAGGTCGTGCTGACCCAATCCAGGATGAGGCAGTGCAAGGACGAGAACGAATATTGAGCAGTCCAAACAGCCTATTGCCTCAGTTGAGGGGTGATCCTGATGTGAGTATCACATGAAGATTCACTGGGGAAAAGGTCACTAAATTGACGAATTTAGATACGACCGCCATACTCGAACATTCAAATATGTGAATCTGCGATTCATGCTGAGATCTTGAAGATATACCGAGAAGCATCTCCTGAGACCAAGACCATGTATGAGAAAGGCCATGACACCGAGAGCTTCAACGAGGAAAACTGGATCATACGATGGATGCTGTGTAAGTCTTTGAGCATGATGATTGTAGTGTACTGACTCTCACGTATAGGGCATGTGTTCCGTTTCCGTGACAGCAGAAACAAGCCTGGCAAGTCCAGCCAAGTACGCTCGAAGTCTACATCGACAGACGAGGCGGTTTCGAGTGGTCATACAAGCAACGGCTACTGGGATCCGGTGAAGGACGCACATCAGACAGCAAGAAACTAATACACTTGTTTGAACTTTCTCTAGTTTGTTCGTTCGCTTCCAGGGCTCTATTTTTTACTGAACCACTCCCTCCAGAGGTCTCGGAAGCCGAATTGTGGACGTTGCTCATCATAAACTTTACTGGCCGGGCCAGCTAGATTACCCAGGATTCTGACAGGTTTATTTGAAGTAGCCTCGAACCTTGGCTTTGGTGCCACTGCACGTTCTCTGATGGCGTCGGCGACTTGAGGGGCGATTTCTGCATAGCATGCATTCAGCTCCCGGTCCAGAAAGAAGTATGGTCGCTGAGCCAGAGCCGGGCACATGAGGTTGTAGGATCGTGTCAATTGATTCAGGTTCTCGATAGCAGCCTGGTGATAGGCTTTCTCGGTGCGCAACCAGTCGGCATCTCTGAAAGGCGCAACTCGCGGTGGAGGAGTCAATGAAGCTTCTGCAACGGCTTCTGAAGGTGCGTCGATGGACATATGCACCTCTCCTCCTTCCAGCGTTGGGTTTGCTGTCTCATCGACGGGTGTTTCTGTGATTGTGATCTGTTGCGATTCTCCGTTGACTGTAGTACTCGAGGGGTTGATCTCGCCTTCAAGTGTTACTTGTGTAAGGTGACCAGCGTTATCGACAGTGTTCATGATCTCTGCCTTTTTCTTTGCTTGAGGATTGTTGATCGCTTCTGCACGCGCATACTCTTCAGCCAATGCTACTTGGCTTTCGAGAGAGCCTCCTCTACTAGCGATCGACCTTGCAACGTGCCTTCGCCAATCAGCACGGAGACGGGCCTTGAAGCGATTTGAAGTGCTGATAATGTCCTGTTGCTTCTCGATCCAGGGAGGCACAATATCCTGTCGCTGAATCATTCGATTGAGCATGTATTCGGTAGTATTGATAAAAGGACTACTGGCATTGTAGTCTCTCTCGATGGCCTTTCCTCGAGGTAAATTTTTGAACTTGCCCCGAGCAATTGCATCTTCTATACGCTCGTTGGCAAGCGACTCCAGACCCTTCAGAGTTACAGGTGCAGAACGAGCGCCGGGCGTGAAACGTTCCTTCAGCTCCTTTCTAAACTTTTCTCTCTCATCGTCGGGTAGCTCCTTCATATGGGCATAAACAGACGTCTTGTCTCGCGCGTTCGCGAGCCTGACGCCTGATGATGGTGCATTCCTTGGACGTCCAGTATCGATCTTGCTTGGTGGTCCGCGTGAAGGGCCACGGGAAGGACCGCGAACAGGCTTTAAAGGCTTGTAGGCATCATTGAGCATGCGTAGCGATGCATCATGCACACTCTCGGTACCAGACCATGGTGTGGCACCAGCTATATCTCTGCTGTGGCGACTTGCACTGTCAGGCATTTCGGCCTGTGCGAAAGCACCAGCGTTTTCGTTGCGGAACGAGGCAGTAGCGATGCGCTCCAGTAGCTCCTGCTTCAAGCCTTCGTCAAAGCCTGCTTCCTCTACGGCTTTGCGAGCACTTCGTCCACCGGCTTCAAGACCTTCTTCGCTCAATGCAGCCAGTCTACGAGACATGGCACCTTGTTCCTTCTCTTTCTCTTCATGTCCCGTCTGGGCATCCTGAGGTGGCGTCGAAAACTGGCGAACTTGTCGAATGTTCTGAACAACACGCTCTGCGAATCTGGGTCGCATACATCGCGAGCAGATTGGAAGAGTTGAAGATGGCAATGGTGGCATGGGCTTGTGATTCAAGGGTGTGTGGAAAGTGGCAAGATTCCTGTCCAGCATCTATATATCTCGCCGGCGATACTCCTATCTCCGAATGGCGTCATCGTGACAGGGTCATCCCATCAACCACATTTGCTCGTCTACGAGGATCTCAACATTGTGTGAAGTCCGCTACTTGTTCTTCAAGCCACTTTGTTGCTCTGAAGTGATATTTGTGTACATATTGTCACTTACCAACATCCATGTGAGGTCCGTATACAATGGAGGGTTTCCCGAACCGAGAAAGACCAAAGTCTACGAGCATTATCTATTCTGGTCTACCATATTCTAACATAGTCTAAGGATATCATCTCTATAAAACCGTGTATAAACCCCTTTGACTGAAAAAACTCCGTCTACAGTCTAGCCTTGAAGCGAGCATTTTCCTCCTGCAAAGGCTCAGCAATACCATCCCCGGCAGTCCTCGGCTTGCCAGGCTTGGACGACTTCTTGGGTGCGGCATGGTAACCACCCTTGACGTTGTCTGTGTTTTTGATATTGCCATTCGCGTCTCTCTGAATGCCCAATTCCAAGAGCTTGCCAAAGGCTTTTGCAAAGTGATCGAAGAAGAGATCCTTGTCCTTGGCGTACTTCTGGACCCAAGGGCCAAACGACTCATCCTTGACAAGCGCGAGGTCGGTTGGCAGCATGGCCAATTCCTCATCGAGGTCCTCATCGACATAGACGAATTGCTTGACGCCATTCTCCAGTGTCTTCTCCTTCCAGTCATAATCGGTCATGATCTTGAAGTACGTGTTGCTGAAGCGTGTAGGGTTGGGAACCCAAGGGCCGTGGAAGCCCGATCTGTCCATGTGCATGCGCCCAAGGTTGTGTGCTCCGCTGAGTGCGACTATCTCTTGATCGGTAAAGCCCATACGGTAGAAGATGAAGCGAATGTGGTCGGCACCTTGTGCTCCGTCTGGAAGACGACCTCGGGGAGGAAGTTTGCTGTCGTCGACATAGTCTGTTCTGCCAGCGAGCCACTTGATCTGGGGACCTCCCATCTCTTTCAGGGCCACGACAGCGGCCAATGTCCACAAGTCGGCATATGATATCCACGAGTGCTTCTCTTTGACAGGTTCCAGGAACACGCGGGCGTGTTGAAGACCTGCGTTTGCTTCATCGCCGCCTTCTGCCTGCGTTTGGTCAGCATCTGGGGTTGGAAACACGGTGCTGTCGCCATGTAATTACCTCGTAACGCATGCCTGCTCCATTGCTACCACCAGTGTCGGTTTCTGCGCAATATGTGCCTGCGCTGTGCCAGGCCAAACGTACTAGTACCGGGCCAGCACTACCATCATCATATTCAGGTTGGTGTAGTAGCTTCTTGATGTCTGCAGCGACGGCTTCGAAATCTCCGGGCTTGCTCATTGTGTAATGTCGGCCTGGGTTGGTAGGAGATCAAGGTGATTAAGGCGCAAGTCCAGTCAAATCAAGATTTGGAGATTAAAGAGAAGAAGTGGCGATAACCACACACATTCAATAATCATATCGTCGGCAATTGACCAGACGGTTATCGAATAAAAACAATACGCCGAGGCTCGCCTTCGTCATTTGGAAACGCCGCCCTTGCATGAGGTACCGAGGTACAAGGCCGATCGGAACATGGCATGCGAATATACTTTGAAATCTGCATGTGAAGATCCGGGTCACTGATAATCAAAGTTTAAACAATTTATCAAAGGCACACACAAAGGAAATCATGTTGAACTTGCGAAACCAATATTTAGAAATACAAAAGGCGCTGCTGTTTGCTAACGCCCTCGATGAAACCCCGGAGGCCAACTATGTACGACGAAACCCACAGGAATAAGAAAAAGGACATCACATTTACTCGCCCTTGAGCTTGTCTTGCTTGACGTTGAAGGCAGTGTCGAGCAGATCTTGCTCCTCCTTCATGTGGCTGCTCTTGAGACCAGTGGCGACACTGGCGCTGGGGTTTCTACCAGCGTACAGAACGTGTCTTCTGTTGTGGTGCTCGGTCTCGTTCAACAATGTCTCGATACGCGGTTGTGTGAAGGTCCATGAACCTGCATTCAGAGGCTCCTCCTGGGCCCAGACGATGTTCTTGGCGTTGGGGTAAGAGTCGAGGTTCTCCTTGAGCTGAGCCCAAGGGAAGGGGTTGAGCTGCTCGATACGAGTGATGGCAGTGTTGGTGATGCCGTTCTGCTGGCGGTACTTGTGCAGAGCAGCGTAGACCTGGCCGGTACAGAGAATCACGCGCTCAATCTCTTCCTTGGGCTGAATTTGGTGCTCACCCTCGGTGTGGGCAGGGTCGGGGATGATCCACTGGAAGTGAGACTCGCCAGTGAACTCCTCAATCGATGAACGAGCCAGAGGGTGACGAAGGAGAGACTTGGAGAAGAAGAGGATCAGAGCTAGAGGAATTGTCAGTGATGCTCGAAATGCCACAAACTCGAATGACTTACGCTTTCTGAATTGTCTGTTCATTTGTCTGCGAAGAATGTGGAAAAGGTTGGCAGGGGTAGTGCAGTAGGCGATTTGCATGTTGCAGTCCTGGTGCTGGCGGTCGAGCTTGTTAGGGGCAGGGAAGATGCGGGGATCCTGTTAATTTGTTAGCGAATGGGTCAACCTTGGTGGAACATGATCAATATGCTTACCTCATTACACAGCTGCAAGAATCTTTCCATTCTGCCGGAACTGTGCTCGGGGCCTTGACCATCGTAACCGTGAGGCATGCTCATGACGAGACCTGATCTTTGCAGCCATTTGACCTCACCGGAAGCGATGAACTGGTCAATGATACATTGTGCGTTGTTTGCAAAGTCACCGAACTGAGCCTCCCACATGACAAGAGCAGAAGGAGAAGACAGAGAGTAACCGTATTCGAAACCGAGAACACCAAACTCACTCAAACTTGAGTTGGAGACGACAAAGCTGCCCTGGTCCTTGCCGAGGTTTTGAAGAGGAGTGTAGGTGCTTTCGCTCTCTTGATCGTGAACGACAGCGTGTCTTTGAGAGAAGGTACCACGCTCAACATCCTGACCAGAAACTCTGACGTGGTGACCCTCCATGCAGAGGGTACCAAAGGCAAGGGCCTCGGCGGTGCTCATGTCAATGTTCTTGCCCTCGTTGACGGTCTTGGTACGGTTATTAAGAATACGCTTCAGGTTGCGGTGAACATTGAATCCGTCTGGGGGAGTTCCAATCTTCTCGCCAATGTGCTTCAGAGCATCGGCCTCGACAGCAGTGGGGAGATGAGGGAGGACCTCGGTGGCGAGCTCCTTGGGACTCTTGAATCCGTTCCAGGCGCTGGTAAGCCATTCCTTGGCAGTAGGCTGGTAGTCCTTGCTGCGGGCAAAGGACTCCTCGAGCATACCCCAAACCCACTTCTTGTGCTCCTCGACGTCATCCTGAGTAAAGGTCTTGTCCTCGATAAGCTGGTTGATGTACTTTTCAAGGGTAGGCTTCTGCTCGTTGATGCGCTTGTACATCAAAGGCTGGGTGAAGGAGGGCTGGTCGGTCTCATTGTGACCTTGCTTACGGTAGCAAACGATGTCAATGACAACATCCTTCTTGAACTCGGCACGCCAGTCGGCAGCGAGCTGGCAGACAAAGTTGACGGCCTCGACATCGTCACCGTTGACGTGGAAGACGGGGGCGTCAATGGCCTTGGCAATGTCGGAACAGTAGGGAGTAGAGCGGGAGAAACGGGGATCGGTGGTGAAACCGATCTGGTTGTTGACGACAATGTGGATGGTACCACCAGTCTGGTACGAGGGAAGAGCGTAGAAACCCATGGTTTCGTAGACAATACCCTGACCAGCGAAGGCGGCGTCACCGTGGAGCAAGACACCCATGGCGGAGTTGGCCTCCTTCTCGTCACCGTTGTAGTGCAGAATGGCTCTGGTCTTTCCGAGAACGACGGGGTCTTCGGCTTCCAAATGCGAAGGGTTGGCGACGAGAGAAAGCTGCACACGCTTACCGGAAGGAGTAGGGCGCTCGAAGTTCATACCAAGATGGTACTTGACATCACCGGATCCTTCATCGGCGGGCTCGGCGGAACCGGCAAACTCACTGAAGATGGACTCGTTGGGCTTGCGGACGACGTTGGAAAGGACATTGAGACGACCACGGTGAGGCATGCCAATGACAATATCCTTGACACCATAATCAACACTGCGATCGATCAAAGCCTTCATTCCGGGAATGAGGGATTCACCACCCTCGAGACCGAAACGCTTGTCGTTGGGGTACTTTGTGGCGAGGAAGCTCTCAAAGCTGGAACTCCAGATCAGACGGTCCAGAATGCGTCTCTTCTCATCGACAGAGTACTTGTAGGGCTGAGGAACCTCGATACGGGCACGGAGCCAGTCGCACTGCTCACGGTCGGGAATGTGAATGTACTCGATACCGTAACTACCACAGTAGAGACGCTCGCAAGCGGCAATAATGTCCTTGAGCTTCATCTTGTTTTGGCCTTCGGTAGCAAAGCGAGGCAAGATACCGGGGCCAAGGCTGAATTCCTGCTCCATGTCGGTCTCGGTGAAGTTGTAGTGGTCAAGGTTGAGCTCGGGAGGGTTGCTGTAGCCAAACTGGCTGGCCTCGTTGCGGATACCGAGAGGATCGATCTTGGCCTTGTGGTGGCCTCGGGCCTGGTATGCGCGTACCAGGAGCTGGACCTTGAGATGGTTGGTCAAGTCGGAGCTGTCACCAACGCCTGCAGCGGCGGTGGGAGAAAATCCAGGAGCTCCACCCTCGGGGGCGGGTACGATGGTAGGAGGGGGCTGGAAGGCCTGAGAGATGGGCATGTCACCCTTCTCCATGTTGCGGAAGTAGACCTGCCATGAGACGTGCACCGACTTGGGGTCGCGCTTCCACTCCATGTACATCTCGTCGATGTAGTTGGCGGTATTGCCCTGGAGGAACGAGTCGTTGGGGTCCTGCGAATATGGGTGGTTAGCTATGAGCTAGAATACAGACAGAGGACAAGCATACAACGCCCTTGTTGGTGTCCTCAGCGGCGACAGCATAGCTGCGGAACTGGCTCAGAGCGAGGTCTCTCCTTGACTGGGTCAGAGCAACAACAGGTCTGCTTCTGGCAATGGTAGAGAAGCTGGTGCGGCTCCCGGCAGCGGCCAGGCGCTTGCCGCACTGTGAAAAAGAAGCTCTCAACATTATGAGCGCTCGCCAGTAGGGAATGAAGAGTGCGAGGAGAAGCTACGCTTCATAGGGCGGTGACTTTGAGGTATGCGAAGGAAACGGAAGTCGCGAGGCAAGTCCCGGCTCTATCCGTCCTCCCCTCGGCTCTCAGCCAAACAACTTTTCTCTGTAACATCAGCGAGCGTCATTTGTTGTCGCAAGTCCCGCAACACGGTCACCAGGCACATTGAGACACACGTCGTCAAGGCATGTATGCGCCACTTGCTAGCTAACGTACATCAGAACTCGGGCAGAAAAGGCATAACTCTCCTTCAGCAGTCAAGTCGTCCTCAAGTACAGACTACTCTACATATTCTTGCCGACCATTCTTATAAGATCAATGCACACTTGTAGCTCATTCAGAAGACTCGGATCTGATCGTTCTCTGTCTGTACATGCTCTCTGCAATATGTTCGCATTGTTCCGTCTACACAGGATGACTCTGCCATAGGTGTATTTATTATGTTTGCCAACGAGATTGCGGGAATGCTTGGTGTTGAGCCTCATAGGTAAGCAAGCCAGTTTCAAACAAGGGCCCCAGGCATCAGCTCGTTCGAGACCAACGAACAAGAGCAGTACCTACTCAGTGGATGGGCTTCATTTGCGACTATGCGTTGTTTAGATACGAGTCAATAGCAGTTCACTCATGAAACACCATGTCATTCGCTCGTGAAGTTGCCTGCCTAACTACCTTTGACTCGCTCGAGAGGGAAAAGTTAGGCAGCCAGCCCAGGGATCGGTACACCTTCCGTTTAAAGCGATGACGATCTTGCCTTTGTATTCGAGATGCATGTGAAGACCTGCGCTACATTCATTTTCGAGGATTACCAAAACAGTCTTCTCTCAGTTGCATCGCCGTCGGCGTGAAAGCGCAACATGTCGTCGGCCACAACAATCTACAAGAAGCGCAACGGCACTCTGTCGGTCGGCGCTGATCGAGCATCATTATACTGGACACCTTCTGAGCCCCCGGCCTCTTCGCCCTCATTGACGATCGCTATCAAGGACATTACTAGTCAGTTCTATATCTCTTGATCGTATGGAAAGGCAACTGAAGCTTTATACCAGATCTCCAGCAAACTCCTGCAGGCAACCCAAAGGTCGCTCTAAAGGTGGTCGTCCAGCCAGCAGGAGCCACCGCGCCCGAGAATCAGGTCTTTTCCTTTTCGTCATCAACAGCACGAGCCGAACAAGAAGCCATCACCGATATCCTAAGAAATGCCATTGCCGCGATCAAATCCGCCGAGCCCATCAAGCCTGCACCGACGCCGACACCTGCACCAGTACAAGATGGATCAGGTCCTTCAGCAGCCATGAGCATGGCCCAGGCCGTCTCTTCAACCACTACAAAGCAAAACGAAAGCTGGTACGATGATGCCCATCTCATCACGGATATCGAATTACAAAGGTCTCTGCTTGAAGCGAACCCTGCCTTGAGACAAAGGTTCAATGAGAGTTTGAGAGACAGGCCCGAAACCATTACCATAACTCAATTCTCAACACAATTCTGGTCGACTCGACTGCATCTCCTCCGCGCACACGCCATCGAAAAGGCCCAGAATCAGGGTGATTACAACGTGCTGCCCGAGATTAAGTTTACACGAGTTGCTGCCGAAAAGGAAGGAGAGGCGGATTCCTTGACACTCAGTCTCGCGGGTGCTCAGATCAAATTGATCTTCAAGCAATATCCTATCGTCAGACAGGCATACAACGAGAATGTACCTCCAACTGATAGCAACACATTCTGGTCTCGTTTCTTCATGAGCAGACTGCTGAAGAGATTAAAAGGCGAAAAGATTACAGATGCAGATCCACCGGATCCAATGTTCGACAGGTACTTGGGGTTCCAAGAAAAAGGACCAACAAACATCGGCCACGTTCCGCATTTCATTGATCTCGAGGGAAATGAGCAGAATCACAGTCAACGTAAAGGAAACAGACCAGATGAAACCATGCGACCAGAGAAGGTGCCGATTTTGAGAATTCTCAACAATCTTTCAGAAAAGATGATGGCGCAAGTAGCACCGACTGACGGCGAAGCCCACGCACCCATTGGCATGACCGAAGACGCATTCAACGAACTTCGACTACGAGATTTACAGACGGAAGCCGGGGACAATCGCGTCATACTGAATATCAAAGACCAGCAGCGATTGCTCGGTGGAAAATCAGAGAATGGACTCTCGGCAGAAGCCCAGCTATATGCTCGACAATCGCCCGAACAAGTGCTCCAACTGCTCCAGACCGAGATTCGTTCGGCAGCTAGCATCACGCTCGAAAAGGTTGTCGGCATACAATCCGACAGTGAGGACTCAGATGATGAGGATGGTCCCAATAAGAAAGCAAGAATTGGAAGCAAAGGAGCACTTGCACAATCGACCCAAGAAATGCTGGCATCAATAAGCAGGCGACGACAAGCCGCATCGGCTGATGTTTCGTCCAGGCGAGGCCTCTCACAAAGCACATTCGACACGCTGAGCCTGACACAAAACACGACGATAGAATTCCTGCATTACTTCTGGACCTTGTTCTTGTCAGGAGACGGAGCGAGAAGTAACGAGCTGGCAAAGCTGGTTGAGACTCTTGATCGATCAGTTGACCGCATCAAGATGGTATCAGACAAGGCAGAGAAGGAAAAGTTGCAACAAGCTGAGAGCTTGAAGAAGCAGATATCGGGAATGAACCCAAAATCAAGCAAGCGAAAGAGACTCGAAGTAGAGTTGGAAATGTCAAGTGGAGGGAGTCAGGCGGTGGAGGAAATGGTTCAGCCCACGATCAAAGCACTAGCCGAGGCGACGGCGCAATACCGCAAGGCCTTTGAGGAGCAGAGTGCAGCACAAGCGGCGGCGTAGGAAGGAGCTATTCCCATTGAGACGATACCCAAAGACACATGCAAGATAAACAATATTACTCAAAATCGATGTTCATGCATGACATGTACGAGTACTCAGTGATGTGGTGTGGTGAAGCAGGAACGGCAAGGCGGCATGGGGATAGCAGATGAAAGTGTGGGGACGAGGCTGATAAGGACGGGTTGCCTGGCAACGATGGAAACATCAACAAGGCGACTACCAAAGACGGCGGGGAAATGTTGTGCCAACAATTCAATTCTTTTGTCTAGCACGATTTAAACTCTCGACAATCAATCGTCGTCGACAAACCAAACAAACAGCACATGGACGAGAGAGTCAATGGGCAAGCTCGCGACCGACAACAACAACAACAGCAAGCATCCTCGCCAGCCTCGTCGCCCATCAAGATGTTGAAGTCGATATTGCCCAAAGAACACAGACGATCAAAGTCAAAGGACCTTGGTCGAGTCCCGTCCAACACTCAAACGCAAATGGTTCCCCTCCTGCCTCCCGATCACCCTCACTCAGTCACCCAGCCCACCGAGGACAGCCGCTCTAGCAGACAAGCCAAAAAGGACAATGCAGCTTCACACAAGCGCTCCAAAAGCAGCGTGTCACTGCGCTCCCTCGGAAGAGACAAGGAAAAGGACAAGGAGAGGAAGAGTCGAAAGGAAAGAGAAAAGGAAAAGCAAAGCCAGCGTGCTGCGAACGACCAAGACAACCGCGACACGGGCCGTTCACGCATGAAGAAGACAAAGTCGTCAACCAGCCTACGCGGCTTGCTCGGAAAGATGAACCGTTCGTCCAAGGATCTCAGCGATACAATCCATGACAAGGAGAACCAGAGCCCGCCGCCCTCTGCCTTGGAACCCACCACAACTTCGCCGTGGCCTCAACATCTTCCCTCTACTCAGCATGCCCCGGGTGGAGACGCAGAAATTGATCGCTACACGCCGAAAGACTACACACCGTCCAAGCAAAGAGACTTCTCGGCATACGGCCAGCCAGTCCTTTCAAGACCGCCCTCATCAAGCCGGCCCAAAAGTCTCGTCATTCCCGGATCGACATCTTTCTTTGATGTGCTCAACCGCCCAACCAGCCGTGAAAAAGAACGAGCTCAACTTGGTTCGCGTGGGAGCGACCGCAGCTTCGACGCAGGTAAGCAGTCTTTCGACCGGAAAGTGAGCTCTAGCAGCAATGAGCGTCCTGCTCCAAAGGCCCTGTCAAACATCCCAAAGCGAGGTCCTCGTGTCATGGCCGCCGTTGCTGCTTTCGATGAAAAGGCTAGAGAGGGTGTGCCTCTGAAAGACGAGCAGAAGCTTGATCCAAAAACTGTCGATGCTGCTTTTGAGGCCGTCTTGGTAAGTTCACTTTGTTAGTGTCCATGTCTCGTTTGCTAATCCATGCCCTTAGGATTCACGCAATATCCCCGAGAACATGCGCCAAAAGATGCGTACTCTGACACTACGCGTCAAGGCCGATTTTGTCAAACAAGACAAGGGTGCCACGGGTGCCCCTCCAAGTCCCACCAAACCAGAATCCCGCCTCCCGTTCTTCCATGACGAGCCTACACAACCCCAGGCTGTCGACCCTGCAGAGGAAGAGGTCAAAGAAGATCTCTCCAAGAGGTCCAGATCAAGAAGTAAGACATTCACCCTGACCAGAAGTGATGCATCTCCAAAGAAGCAGAAGCCAGACAGTCGACCAAACTCAATCCACATACCAAGATCATCGGGAACTTTGCCCAGACACTATGCGCCTTCATCACCAGGCAGGGGTCCACAAGCTGCATGCCCCGATGAGTTTGTCGCATATCTGGAGAACGTCCGTGATCCTGTCCAGATGGAAGTTGGTAGACTACACAAGCTCCGACTTTTGCTTCGCAATGAGACTGTTGCTTGGGTCGACAACTTCATATCACTAGGTGGTATGACTCAAGTTGTGGATCTGCTGCATCGCATCATGCAGATTGAATGGCGTGAAGAGCATGAAGATCAGCTACTTCATGAAGCCTTGCTCTGCTTGAAGGGACTATGCACCACCGAAGTTGCCCTTAAGAATCTCTCTGGTCTGGCGGATGCTTTGTTCCCAAAATTGCTGGCAATGCTGTTTGATGAGGAGAAGAAGGGCCCGAGCGAATTCACCACCAGGGGCATAATCGTCAATATTCTTTGTAAGTCAGAAATCGCGTGAGACGATGATGCCTTGTCTAACGTATCCTCGCAGTTGCATACTTGGGCGCAGCTCGCAATGAGGGGCCAGAAGCGCTTGCTCACAGGGCTCGTGTAATTCTCGCCTATCTCGCAGACCCACAGAAACCCGAAGAAGCACAGCCAGTGTCCTTTGTACTTAGTATGCGACAGTCACGACCATACAAGGTCTGGTTTACCGAGGTCAGCAACGTGACGAAGGAGGTGTTCTGGATCTTTTTACATCACCTCAACGTTATACCACTTCCAAAGAAGGAGCCTTTAGATGGAAGCAGTCCGACTCAGCCACAAGCAGACGCTACGCTGATCTCAACCCATAGCTTTGCTGAGAAATTCTTCCCGGGAGACCGTCCGCCCGTTCCAGCTGCTCCCTATATTGGTGGCGTTGAATGGGATGCGACCACATACATGACAGCACATCTGGATCTTGTCAACGGACTCATCGCTTCACTTCTGACCAGAGATGATCGCAACCAGCTTCGTTCGGAGCTCAAGGCCAGTGGCTGGGAGAAGATGATGGGAGGTACCATGCGTACGTGCAAAGAGAAGTTTTATTGTGGTGTACATTCTGGCTTGCAGAACTGGATCGCAGCCGCTCAAGCCGATGGCTGGGACATTAGGTATGTCCGATACGGCCCAAGCAAGGAAGAGATGGCTGCTTCCAGCCCGAAAAAGAGTCCCAAGAAGACGGACTCACCGCCGCAGCTCGGTCTTCCCATGATCCAGATGCCCAAATTGACTCTCGGACTGGATCGGTCAAGCTCGACACCTGCTTTTAACGCCAGTAATGATAACGATGGATGGTTGCTTTGAGGACAAGGGACTGGGGTTTTATGATTGCTTTTGAGTTTCTCTTCTTTCATTCTTGTAAGGCATTTTAATGGTGTCGTGGTCATGGTTGATATGGTCAGGGGGCGTTGGTGGTGTACATTTTGAGGGAAACGAGGGTCTCGGGGTGTGCGCCTTTTTCAGGAGCAAAGTCTGGTAGCATGTTAGGCTTCGTATATATCTAAGCTCATCCTCTACGATCTCCTCTTCATCCCCCTTTCTACCAACTAGTCAGTTGAGTGGAGCGGTCAAAGCCTCCACGCAGCTGCTCTCCAGGCTTGACGACCTTGCCTTGTAGCACGGTGTAGCGTACAAGATTTTCGCAGTCTGAAGGCTTTATTCTGGCAAGCCATATACACTGAGCAGCCTCACTTAGGGGCTTGCCATCGGGTGACAGACGTCTTCGGTAGACTAGGACGTTGGCCGAGTACTTGTGACCGCCGACGTGATTGATAAAGTAGATTCCAACACCGCCAGGACGTTCATCGTCAAAGTCACGGGCCAGCCCCAGGGGTCGCAATTGTCTTTCAAGTTCCTTCTTCAGCAGGGGGGCTGACTGACCACATCTAGCATCTCTTGTTGCGTGAGAGCACAGGAGAATAAGGTAGTTGTGGGGACAATCTCTCATGTCGAGGCCTGCTGGCAGTGGTGTCGAGGTGAGAGAATTGTCTGATGCAGGGTCGGCAAGCGGACTTGTGTTTGTAGGGGCGTTGTTGACGCAGTGTTGAATAAGGTCTGGCACAGCGGCCGGGGTGACATTGTCGATGAACTTGAAGGCAGGGAGTAGCAAGACGGTGGTGCGGACTTGACCATCCGGATCCGAGTGTGAAGAGTGCGGTATGGGCATGTTGGAGGCTGAGAGCATCATCTTCTGCAGACGGGTGTTATTGAGGACTCTAGACAGGGTTAGGTCGGGTCAACTTACGCCATTGGTGGGCTCCTCTGCCTTTGATACAGCCTCCATGACACTGCCCTTTTCATCGGCAACATCGCGTACCCAGTCGGTCTTTCCAGTAGCGACAATCAAATGCGTGTTCCAACCACCAATGTTTCCATAGAGTTTGTCGTCTTGATCAATCTCGAACTTGCGGGGATATTTGATCGAACATGATTCGCAGTCGTGTAAGCAGTCTTCGCCGTCTACGGCCGGATCCGTCTTTGGGAAGAGAGCGTCTTCGTTCTTTGCCTTTTTAAAATCGGTCGAGGGCGTCGGCGTATTGAAGCGATACGACAGGCCGCGAAGGAGGGAAGCCATTTTGGTCATTGTGACTTTTGGAGGGGGAACTGCAACTTTATCAGATCCGACCCGCCCACACGTCCCGATTGCCGACCAGACTCCCGTTCGTCATCGTCCGCGCAAAGTCGAGACCAACACGACCGACCGACTCACCAACTTCAACTTATGCTTATGCTGTCTCCGTATCTGTCAACCATGTGAACGTAAAAAGTATACCTTGGTCTGGTTAGAAGGCAACGAACATGAGTGACTGCCTTCCAGCCTCTTTATCTCACCTCACTTCGGACTTGTCGGACATCGACCTCGGATTTAGATTCCTCCATCCAACACGCCCCATCATATCTCTGCTTGCCGCCCACCCTGATTAACCCTCGATTGCGGTTCCGACTAGGCAGCCAGATGCCTCCACTGGAAATAAAGTTCCTCACTGGTGCCCCCACTGCTACATCACTAGACTGGCGAGACGAAGGTCTGCTCAACAACTTCTCTTCGGCCTTGCAAAGACACCTGCATCGTGGCAACCTGCGTCCTCCACCTACGCCTGCGCCTACTCAACCAGTAGCCAAATGGAGAGCTATACCTTTGGCTGCCAACAAGACTTTTCATGAGAGCCCTATCCTGCACACTAAAACATCAAGACCATCCATCAGCGCACTGCCACGCCAGGTCAACAATCTCAAGCCTGTTCTGAACCAAGAGGACGAGCATGACTTTCTTGATCACTCCTTCGCATTTCATGCCGATTTGCAATCCTCACAGATAGCCCCTCAGGACGAGAGTCTGCATGATGATTCGCAAGAGGCAACCTTTATGACGGACGACTCCATTGACTCAACCTTTCTGGACGACGACCCGACGACAACGTTTCTCTCCACTGACATCTCTGTCGCCGAAGACTCGGGGCCTCGAATCAGCGTGCCACACAGAATCGCAGGACCCGTTATGAGCATTAAAGCTGTTCCAAAAGCCGAATATCTTCAACACCTGCAGCCACAAACCATGACAGTAAACCTAGTGGTTGGCATTATCAGCATAGCTCCCGCTCGAACGGTAACGATACGCAAGGGAGGCTACGACATGGAGATCATCGAGCTCACAGTTGGAGATGAGACCAAAGCAGGCTTCACTATCAGTTCCTGGCATTCGGCTCAAGATCCTCGCAGCAAGACTGTGGATCAGTCACGCAAAGTTTTGCAATCACTACGTCCTCAAGACATTGTGTTGATCGAACGAGTGGCATTGAGCTCGTTCAGGGGTGCTGTGTTCGGCCAGTCTCTTAATCGGAAGGCGACCAAAAACACCACCGCATTCACCGTCTTACACAAGGCGCATGAATTCCGCTCGGATAGCGTGCAGCAATCGAGTCTGCCCCCTGCAATCGAGCACAAGCTCGAAAGGGTTCGAGAATGGGTTTCAAGTTTCGTTGGACCAAGTGCGAAGCGCAAAGCACAGCATGAGCCTCTCTCACATGCTGGACAGAAAAAGGGAAGGAAGCATGCATTGATGGAGGACTTCTTGCCGGCGGACTCTCAGCCTTGAGTTGCCCTGATCTGCTGTCCGACCGGAGGTTTATCTCACCCACCTTTAAGCCGTCTTCGAGCCTGGAAAGCCAGGTGGGTAATTTTCTCATCACAATCAGCAAGGCTCCACACCTTTTCATCGAGAAGAACCCAGCAAACCCTCGATGAGTACGCAAATGATATCGAATTGGACGCGTTGGAACTTCTTCTGGCAAGCAAGCATCATCGAAACACTAGCACGTCAGGCATTTCTAGGACGTCACGTGTATTTGATGACGCACTAGCTACATTGGGACCAACCTCAGAGCACTGCGAGAGATCTCGCTGCACGCGGACTGCAAATCTCTGGTTGCGCAAGAGCGAGAAGACCGCATTGAATCAAACAAACAAAAGCGATCGTCAACCCACTTTCGGCTCTCACGCTTACTTCTCTTCCCACTCACATTCGCTGTCTCTAATGTCAGATGGGGAAGCGTTATCGCTTCTCGGGCTGCAAATCGTAATGATCTTGATCAATCAAGTGCTTCATGTGACTACTGTTTGTTTTTACTCTTTCTGATTATCTGCGCTATGGTCTGTGGTCAGATGCAGGAGTGTCTTGGTAAAACAGCGGACTTTTACCTGACCTATCACGCCCTATCAGATTGGCGACTGATCTGCGAGCAAGAAGGGGAAGAAATACGTATCGAAAAAAAAACATGCAATGGAGATTATGTAGTTCTCTGGAGTCGAGAGACTTTGGACCATCACAAA
>ERZ794946.179-NODE-179-length-30940-cov-4.298559_pt1 | contig 30940 bp, 25 predicted proteins | sample MGYA00433072_ERZ794946 | MGnify/ENA primary metagenome ERZ794946 (study PRJEB30137, sample SAMN04331413) | food metagenome | isolation source: Y3 must sample point D1 replicate A | place: Australia: South Australia | collected 2014 ...
CATGTCTAGCCTCCTGAGCTTGGCGATACAGGGTACATTGTAGCATATGGACAAACCATTACATGGTCGAATTGAATCTTATGGCAACTGAGAGGCAAGACATATGCCTGGTCCGAGAAGTGAAGATAAATCATCAGTCAATGTGAAGAGCGAAAGAGATGGGGGAGGGAGAGAGTGTTGGTGCTCCGGAGCGGCAAAAGCCGAAGTTCGAACGATGTCATCGGAACTGGGAAGCTCCACGCTCCCTTGTTAGAAGCGTCTCCCGGCGGACTTATTGTGTGCTCAGAACAAACGATTCCTTCCATCTCCATCTCGGTCCCATCGCCACACGTATCGGTTTCATCTCTTGCACATACCCACACAAGGCACAAACATGTCGACACTTGAGGATCTCGACGCCCTGGAGCACCAGGACAAGAAGGAAGGCGAGGAGAAGAGAGACGGCGATGACCAAGATCCCAAGAAGCCCAACCAGGGCGGCGATGCCGACATGAAGGACGCCGACGGTGACAAGAAGGAAGAGGAGGAGGAAGAGGTGCTCGACTCAGACATCCTCAACTCAAGCACAAGGGACATTGTCACAAGGCGGCGACTGCTGGAAAACGACACGCGCATCATGCGCTCAGAGTTCCAGCGCCTGACACACGAGAAGCAAGCCATGCTGGAGAAGATCAAGGACAATGTTGACAAGATCGACAACAACCGGTGCGCCGCCTCGTTCCCCGTGCGACCCCGACTTCGCTCGAAGCTCTGCTGACACGATCCCAGTCAACTCCCATACCTTGTCGGCAACGTTGTCGAAATCCTCGATCTCGATGTCGACGAAGACGCTGCCGAGGAGGGTGCCAACGTCGACCTGGATGCAACCCGCGTGGGCAAGTCTGCCGTCATCAAGACATCGACCCGCCAAACCATCTTCCTGCCCTTGATCGGCCTGGTCGACCACGAGAAGCTCAAGCCCGGTGACCTGATCGGTGTCAACAAGGACTCATATCTCATTCTCGACACACTGCCCGCCGAATACGACAGCAGAGTCAAGGCCATGGAGGTCGATGAAAAGCCCACAGAGAAATACACCGATGTTGGAGGTCTGGACAAGCAGATTGAAGAACTGGTTGAGGCTGTCGTCTGGCCCATGAAGGAGGCTGAGCGCTTCAAGAAGATCGGCATCAAGGCCCCCAAAGGTACACACCCTCTCTGTCGCTGCACGTCCATGTTCAGCACTAACTCGATTCTATAGGTGCCCTCATGTACGGCCCTCCCGGTACCGGAAAGACGCTCCTCGCCCGTGCTTGCGCCGCCCAAACAGAAGCCACTTTCCTCAAGCTTGCCGGTCCTCAGCTTGTTCAAATGTTCATTGGTGACGGTGCCAAGCTGGTCCGCGACTGCTTTGCTCTGGCTAAAGAGAAGGCTCCCTCGATCATCTTCATCGACGAGCTTGATGCCGTCGGTACCAAGCGTTTCGACAGTGACAAGAGTGGTGACCGTGAAGTCCAGCGCACTATGCTTGAGTTGCTGAACCAGCTCGACGGCTTTGCCAGTGACGACAGAATCAAGGTTCTTGCCGCAACAAACAGAGTCGATGTTCTCGATCCTGCCCTGCTTCGTTCTGGTCGTCTTGACCGCAAGATCGAATTCCCCTTGCCCAACGAGGAGTCGCGCGCTCAGATTCTGCGCATTCACAGCAGAAAGATGACCGTGGATGAGGGTGTCAACTGGCCTGAGTTGGCAAGAAGTACTGATGAATTCGGCGGTGCCATGCTCAAGGCCGTCTGTGTCGAAGCTGGAATGATTGCGCTACGTTCGGGACAGTCCAAGATCATCCACGAACACTACGTCGATGCCATTGCCGAGGTGCAATCAAAGAAGAAGGAGTCGTATGTTTGCTCCCATTCTACCTCGTTCCTACTCTTACTAACTGCATCTCAGCATTTCAATCTACGCCTAAGACGTTTCGACTTTTGTTGCATTGGCGGGGTTGGAGGCGCTTTCAGTGAACGACACATACCCGGGTTTGTAATTATAGCCTCAGCTAGACACGATTCATTATGGACTCATTTGATACGATTCCACCCTGCTGCCACACGTTGTCAAAATCTAGGTTCTTCGTGACTAGACTTCACGGTACTGATACTGTACTACAGCTTACTCTTCTGTCCAGAAATCTTCATCTTTGCACGACCGTTGCTCAGACATACTTTGCCACCCTTCACACTGGTCACAAATCTAACATCTTCCCAGCCCTCATCGTCAATGTTACCGATGCGCCAAATCTGTGTGACAAGAGTGTCTCCTGCCTTGACGGGACTCGCGAATCGTGCGGCGAACTCCTTAATGTTGGCTGGATCCGAGTTTCCAAGAAGCTTTAAGAGTCCGTGAGCAGTAGTGTTCCAACTGAACAGACCATGAAGGATGGCGCCGCCTGTAAGATATCAGACATCTTCATACTATTTTCGGGATCAAGGGTGGTCTTACCAAAGCCCATTTGCTGACCGGGTTCCGGAGTGGCATGCAGAGGATTGTAGTCGCCGCAGAGTCTGTATCGAATTAGTGATGTTGTAATTCAGATCGAGATAGAAATCGAGATATCATCGTCTTACCTGTATAGATGTGCTGACTCGGCATTTGTCTGATACACGTATTCGGCGTCTGGCTTCTTGCCCTCTGGAGGAGGATAGTTGACTGTCTTCGGTCCTGCTCCCCGTCAGCATCGATCTGTCCTTCCAGCGATTGGCCTTGATTTCTCACCCTTTGGTCCATTCCAGTTTCCTTGACCAACAAAGAATGACATGCCCACAGCTCTACTGTACACCTCTCCAGTGGCCTTGTCTACGATCAAGTTCTCGGTCTCGACTACTGAGCCAGGCTTGCCCTTGTCATATACACCGAGAACTTTCGCTCTCATCTCAAACTCGCGCCCTTCACTGGTTGTGGGCAGAGGCTTGAGGAAAGCAATGGCTTGCTCTCCGTGAACCACTTTGCGGCTGTCGAATTTTGGTACATCAGGAATTGAAGCTCGCTTGGAGTTTTGGGATGCGTAGAAGTCGATAACCTCTGCAGATGTTCCCTTGAAGGGAAGCAAGATGCTAAAATTTGGAAAGACCGAAAACTTCGGGTGTAGCTCCTGTCGATGGTACTTCAGCACTGTTGACGTTTGATCAAGATTCAGCTGATTTTCATACGTACATATAAGAAGTGAAGCTCATCTTTAGCATCACAGCCAATTGCATTCGCAAACAGAAGAACATCTCGCTTGTACCACGACACTGGCACTGAGGGGTATTCGAAACCAACACCGGGACCACTCATGGTTGCTACTTGTTTGGTTCTTGACTAAAAGTGGTTTTCGAGCGGAAAGTAGTTGTCTACGTCGATGCCACCCCTTGAAGGTTGTCCCTCTTTTGATAGATATAAATGCGACCCGAGGGCATACAAGAGCGGGGAAGCGACTTGCCGAGGCGGTGCCTCAGGATCCTGCCTTCATCCTGTTTACATGAGACCGTAGCTGCAGTCGGCCTATGGATGACAAAGGAGAACATATGAAGACTTGTAGAACCTTCTCAGATGCTCAAACGTCATATATCCAAACTTGAGGAGGCTTGTGGGTTGGACATATGTACTCGAATGGACAGCCGCCTAAACGCTGCTTTTGCTCAAAACTCGCGAAGTCCGATTTCTATTCATCTGCTCTTGTGCCTATTCTATTTTCGACAATAAAACCTTGAGTAGGAGAGCCAAAAGAGGCGACTTTCTCATGCAAAAAGGCATGCATTTGATCGTGGCGCTTCTGCTTGGTGTGCGAACCATGAAGACTGGTTTGTGTTTGTCTATTCGTATGATGATCGATCATACAAGATGGTTTTTCCCAACAATAAATGTCCCTTTTTCTCTTTTTTTTGCTCAACCCCTAAACTGACATACTTTCTCCAGAATTCGAGCATAATGTAGTAGATGGTATGGCGGATATACCTGTTGATATGAATATCTTCTCTTATAATATATGGCAAAATGACAGTGTATTGAAGCGAATTAGTCGTTTGAGAAAGCTTGCTTGCTGGCATGCTCAGCTCCCATCCACCTCGCAACACAGAGCCACCATAACCACAACAACACCTTTCTGCAGCAATCGGATTCTTGTGCTTCCACGAGATAGAGCTCTCCCGCTTCAGAAGGTCTTGTCAAATAATCCAGTTGATCACGGGAATAGGCGCAATACTTTCCTTCTTCTTCGTTGAGTCCGCCACCCTGCCGTAGCCTCACAGCAACCCTCTGGCCCCGAATACATCACCATATGTTACCAGCTGATCGCAAGTCCCGACTGGAACTATGGGAACAGTTCGCAAGGTCTCTACAGTCCACATTATATCGAACCAGGGGTGTTAGGGGACCTTCGATATCTCGTCCAAATCGAGCGGTCACGGCCCGTAAACTTTACACTAACTCTTCTGGGCCAAGTCACGCTTCTCTCGCGAGAAGCGTGTGAGGGCCATCCTGCGAGAGCAAGAACTCTCGAAGAACACTTTCTCACAAAACTTGCGATTCATCGTGTCCTCCCTCCCTAATCGGCCTCAAACAATGGCTACAACCCTATTTGTGCCTGAGTGGTACACATCCGTGGTGCAGTGGTCGCCGAGCTGCTATAATGACTAGAAGTGTACATCTTGAATCTAAATAGTTCGACTGAAAGATCTAAAGGGTTGGCAACGAGGTCTGCTCTATTTAGAGTTAGGTGAAGCTAGAGTGGAATACAGGAAACTGGTTTCATTAGCAGTTGCTGTGATCGAGCAGCCAGAAGGAACATTATCAACGTCCTGCGCTATGGATCATTTGCAACAAGGACTTTATCAGTAAGACAGGCTAAGGGCACACTATATCTGAGGACGCTGTCTTGGATCCGGCATAATGATGCGGTCAGATCTAGATTGTGTGTATCCAAGTTCCCATGTCGATGTTGGAAGGTTTTCGTGTTTGTAAAAGACAGAACAAACCATATTGCCTATGAGCAAAGTAGGGTGAAGAAGAACATCAGACACGTGACGAGAAGCGTCCTTTTGCTTGGTGCAGGGAGGAATGACTGAATGAGGTCGATTTGGCAGAAGGATCATCACCATATACAAGTTTGAACCCAGTCCGGGTGGGATTCCTGAGTCAGACGGTGAGTATTGACGGCGGAGACTCTGTGTTGACCGTGCAAACTGAGGGGGACATGCCTCGTGAAGATTTTCGTGGCAGAAATGAATACTGCGAGCAATTCAAACCTTTCTGATGCCACACACCTGTGAAGCTGTGGGACTAAAGGCTATACGAAGGAACACATTTGTTCTATTGACTTGTTGTCATGTAGATAGACTGTTGATTGATAGTGTAAAATATGCAAACATTCATGCTACAAAGCTCTACCGGGTGGAGACTTTTCCGACATCTGCTTCTCCTGAAACTCATCAGCATGCTCGATGAACATCGAGGCCCTCCCCTGTTGACGTGCTGATGCGTCAGAATCTAATCTGTGTTGGATCGTGGATCCACCGCCAAGCGAGTCGCTGTATCGATGGTGGTTTGATTCAGGTCCTCGGCCGGGGAAGAACTCTGACGCTGGACTGTCAAGAGGCGATATATCGTTCTTGTTCGTTTCGGACTCCAGAGGTTGATCAAATGTGATGCGACGTGGCTCGGCGTTGAGAAAGTCTTCGCTGTCTCTTCTCCTTCTGCTACCGCGGATCAACTCCCACCATGCAACTAAAGTGCCCCACCGCATGAGTAATGCAAAAGTATTGAGGCCGGTAAGCTGTGAGACAGCTGTCAGTGATCAAACTGGAATGGGGACACGGGCACGACTTACTGCACAAACTATCAAACTTGCCGAGACAGCAGCCTCTGTGATTCCAAGCTGTTTGGCCAATGGCAGACACTTATTCTTGTCCTGAGTGATGACAAGACAAGCAGCCCAACCTGCAATTTCCTTTGCGCGGAAACCACGCGCCTTGTCTCTTGCCAGAGATGTGTTGAGATCCACAAATACACCTGAAAGCATAGCAACAACTGCAATAGAGAACAGACAGAGCGAGATGTTACGCCATTGCAGAATAAATATTCTGCGGACTCGAGCCCATGCCTGTTGGCGATTAGCCTTCCAAGGCTTGTCCCACGTGCTCTTAGCGGTGGTTGCGCTGGTAGGAAGTTCGCTCGAAGTGCCTGTGTTACGCGATGCTGATGACGAGCTGGTCTTCCACAAGTTCATCAGGTAGATGTAAAGACAGTAGAAGCTGGTTATTATCTGCAGAGCGAAAGCCAGACTGGCAAAGGCAATCATCCACCCGAAATATGTTGTGAAGGTGTGTTTGTCATTGGGTAGACAAATGATCGTCAGGCGGTATGAGACACCGGTGTATTTCATGCAGACCGCAGTAAGTATTGTAGGGACACCCCAGCAGAAGATTTGAGAAGCAACTAGGAAGGCTCGAGTATCCGGTATATTCCAGCACACTCTCAGGTTGGTCCAGAGCGAACGTGACAGGACCCAGCAGACACATGCCATGCCGCCCCATAAGAGAAAGGCTCCAGAAAAGGCGCACGGCAAATCCGAATACATGTCGTTAGGTGTAATGTCATCGTAGCACATGGAGGGTTTCGCTCCTAGTGGAACGATGATGGCCAACTATCGTGGTGTCAGTCCCAAAGTTATGAGTCTCGAATATTGATCAAGCACCTACCTGTAGGATGACGTTTGCGATGGTAAGGCCTACACTGAGATAGTGACGATGACTCTTCTCAGGGGCTAGGACCGCAAAAGTCAAGAGCAGAAATACACTGGCGATTAAGCTGACAACGCTGAGCCAGCCGGCGACTAGTTCATGGGTAGGAAAGTCTGATTGAAACACGTTAGCTTGCTCATAGACGACCATGTCCGCACACTTACTATCAGAGTAAATCAGCTCCGTCAGAGGACAAGGTAAACAACATTCATCGCTGCAAAAGCGGCCTCCGAGGTCTGGCAATTCGTCAGCATTTGGCCTTTATCATTGCCATCATCTTGAGACATACATCCCCCTCCCGAGGTGTAGTTATCTCTACTCAAGAACGGTAGTGGGCATGATGTTCCCATGAACGACATGTTGCCCGCCATACTTTGCGGTTCCTAAAATGCGTTGCAAGAGTTTTGAAGTTTGTGGTGGCGGCGTTGGCAAAAAGTGGTGTTGTTAGTGATTAGCAGCTTTATCGACAAGAACAAAGACCCGAAACCGGCGAACCTCTCGATTAACAGACTTCAGATCGGGCGTTACTACTACTCCTTTGTACGGAAGCGCTGGCGGGATAGGGCTGGACTGGTGGAGGAATGCAACAATGCGGAATGCATCCCCTGCCACATCACTTTGAAACCATGTGGAGAGCGTGGTCAGCCATTCAAAGAAACAAAAGGTTCAGAATAACATTGACCTATGCTTGGGTATTCCGTGTCAACTAATTTTGCCATCGCCATATTGGTCGAGGAACAACGCCTGTACTCCAGAAACTCCTTGATGATTTGCGCCTCCTTCATTGATAGCATGCATTCGTCGACGGCTCTTAGACTGGGAAGCCGTTAAAGCCGATGCGCAGCTTGCCACGGGCACCATCGGTGTGCTCATCGCGCCACTTGGCCTTCCACTCGAGTTCAGCGTCCCTAGCTTCATGGAAGGCAGTTCTGCAATCCTCCGGAAGCTCGTCCAGGACGCCTTGAGAGATGCTTGACAGGCCGTTAGTCGACAGATCGTCGACATCGCCATCAGGACCGGGAACGCCCAGGTTTGCTCTGGAGGCGTTCTCGAAGTAGGTGTCGGTGATGAGATAGTTTCTGGAGATGTGCTCAGGGACAGGTGTGAAGATGGTGGGCTCCCCTTTGTCTTGGACAGGGTTAGCACGCTCCCACTTGATGTGGGTCGGCTGCATGATTTTGGGGTAGAACATGAGGTTGGTGTTGATGTCGTAGACGCCATCAAGGTTTGCACGGCGTGCGGCAGTGAGAGTAGAGTTAAATCGGCTGATGAAAGTTAGCGGGGGTCATGGTCAAAGGATGGCGTGGAATAATACCTTGCTTCTCTGGCGTGTTCAAACTGCCAGTTGACCGTGGTGATGTTGGTCTTCTTCTTTCCGGGAGCAGGCTTGCCTGTCTGCAGAGGGACACTGGGGGCGTTGTTGTGGTAGACTTGGCTGGCTCCGTGCCAGGCGACGTACTGGTTCTTGTTGTATGCCTCGCCGGGAGGAGGAAGACGATCGTTGGGATCGGCCAGTTCGCCTTCGATGTCACCTCTTTCCTTGGCTGCTTGCACTTGATAGTCGTCGATGATCTTGCGGCCTCCGATGACAATGCGTGCGCCAAACTCGCGGAAGACGGAGCGGGCAGTGACGACGCCGATTGCGCGACCTTTGTACGAGTGCGGGATGATGTCGCGGGAGATCAGGTCCTTCTTCTCCTCCTCGCCGATGATGATCTTGTAGAGCTGCAGGTGCTTTGTGAAGAAGAGGTAGCTGTCGCGGAATCCGGTACAGCGGGCTGGCTCGGTCGACAACATGTACAGTCTGTTGCCGCGGCCCAGGATGGTGAAGACGCGGACGCGGTAGTCACGGCCCCCTTGCAAATGGCCGTCCTTGTTGACCTTTGTCTCTCCTTCGGCATCCTCGGGAAGCGCGACCTCGTCGTTGATCACGTCCATCATGTTGCCCTCCTTGTCGATTGGGACGCGTGTGGCATGCGATGGGCCTCCTCTAGGTCTGCCTCTGAAGCCACCACGGGTCCCTCCAACACCTGACGGGCGTCCTCTCTTCCTGCGCGGGGTGCCAGATTCCGAGCCATTGCCAGTTCCGGGCTCCGGCGTGTCCCAATCGGGGCGTGGACGGGTTGGAGGACGGCCTCTACCACGCTTGCGCGGGATGGTTTCGACGACTGGCGGGCTGCTGCGCCCGCCGGCGTCTTGCTCTTCATCGGCTTCCTGTTCGCCGTCGTCTTCTTCGGCGCCGTCCTGCTCGACATGGTCGCCATCATCTTCATCGTCGTTCTGCACAACTGGATCCGTCATCTCTTCGTCCGACACATCGACCTTGACAGCGGGAGTGGAATTTCCTGGCCAACCATCAGCTTGGATTCGCGCGAGAATGACGACAAGCTGTACATACTTGCTGACAAGCGCAGTCTTGGGCCTCCGCCTCTGCCCCTTCCTCGTGGCATTGTTGCGATCTGTACGATGTTGCCTTGTTGCGATTCGCACAAAGCTAAGGTATGTCTTGATCGCCAGTCACTTGCGCGCCTCCGTCGCTCGTTGGCGGGAACAGCGACGCGTCCGAGCTCCGTCGGCATCTCGGGACATCCCGCTCCGGCGCGCTTATCTTATCGCGAGTCCATCTACAGGCCTGCGACTGAGGGACCAAGGACGGACTCCAAACGAGCTGCTCCTATTCCAGCAGGCTTACTTGTTTATATGCATATGATGGGGGTGTGTCAAATCTTATGGTGCTCGAAGCAAATGACCAGAAAAGTATACAAAACAGCGTTCAATGTTCCATCACTGCATCATCTTCATGTCGAGAGATTGCCTACTTGATGACGGACTATGGACCGTTTATGAGACTAGTCACTGCTCCAAAGTTGCTTGATGCATCTCTCAGAGTCTGCAAAAGGCCGGCCTGCGAAGACACAAACCCATTGCATTATTAAGTGTACTCTTGCTCGGCTTTAGTAGTTGCGAGTATGCTGCTTGCTCAATCATTAAATTGGCAGATCCTGTGATTCGGGACGCCTCACGAGGCCAAGCCATCGAAGATCTGCGATACCTATGACCTACCGAGGGCCAGCCTTGGGGCATATGATCTGTGGCGGCTGCGGCGAGGCTTGCTTGCATAGTGTTCTCCCTGTCGCATGCCTCGAGTCTTTCCTTATCCTTCAGCTTTACTCTCGAGTACAACGTCTTCTTGAACTGCACGTCAGTATTTGATGATCCTCAGCTGCGAAAGCGTTGCACCTGGACTCAGTGGATGAAGTTTCCCCGCTACTAGCGGCCGGCCATCGATGACATGGCTCCCGCTCCATCTTTCAGCACCTTCATCTCATCATCTTCTAACAATTCATCACATCAATACTCACTACTTGGTCGCGAGTCCTCGTCGTCGTCAATCCTGGCTGTTCCAAATCGCAGCAATCTCAATCCTTCAGGGTCTGAGAGGAAGAGACAACGATCACCGTCCATTTCCTCCTCTAATAAGCACGACTCGCTGAGGAGACCACGTCCTCCGCCCTTGTCATCAAAGTCGAGCAGTCTGATACCGACCGTCTTTATCGAGCCTGCTCCTGCCGACCCTTGGTCCACGAGATCCTTGACAATGTCTTCACCTTCGTCGTCCAACCACCCCCAGCAGTCTCCCGCTGCGGATCTATTGCGACAAGCAATGATGCAAAGGTAAGCTTGCTCCGGACCCTTCCCTCGAGTTTTCAGTCTTCCGCTTCGGTCGTCGGCCGTTCCCGCCGCCTCCGTTGCATGTTGTTCAGACCATTGCCGCCATGCTGCAGACTCCCGGACGGCCACTGCAATTTTCAAATGACCAGGAGCCGCTTCTAGAAGTCCAGGTACCTGCGGAGAAGAAATAACAATTTTTCTCCCGCTGGCGTATGCAGCAGAGTCGGGCAGACCGGCGAAGCACATCGTCATTCTGCATAAATTTGTATCGGGCCGACCGTGCCCACGATTCACTGGAGCTGGTGGAGAAGGCCCAATTGCAAACCAAAAGCCGGCAATCAGAGTCAACAACCCTCGGACGCTTCTCCCAGCACTGCGACTGTTTTGACTGACAATTTCTTTGCCTGCCCTTGACAATTTATGCACACCCAACGAGCTTGATCCGTTTCAGAAATTTTCATCATGGCAGACGCTAATCGACTTCGTCCCACTAGTACTCGAGCACCGGACGAAGATTCCGATCATGTTGGCTCGGGCGCGTCAACACCTCCCGGCGGTGTCTCAACGCCCCGTCCTGATTTTACCGATAAACGTCAGCCCGGATTGGCCCACGCCTACTTTGCCCAGGTTTGTGATTCCCTCCGTGCTCCCTTCACACCATCCACCCACCCTGCCCGCCCCTCAGCCCTCTCGCGAACCCTCACACATGGCTCGAGTCTGAACATGGACCCCTCATCACACCCCTCCGCCACGGCGTCTGTCGGTGCCCCTCCACCCACCGCTCCCAGTTCGCCCAAGAGCTCTTCTCGCGCCGGCAGTCAAGGGCCCCCACTGCTCTCCCACGAGCAAGGGGACTCGGCGCTGCCTTCATATCCCACACCGCCTCTATCGTCGGCGTCTTCTCTCCACGGCCAGCAGGTTGACGGAGATGGATCCGCAGAGGTGCAGACTCCGGTCGAGAGGAGCATCTCGGCATCGCCAGCACGCCTCCGTAGTTCCACACTGTCCTCGAGCACCGTAGACACTGTCGTTTCCAAACCCCATGTTTCAGCACACATTTCTAGTCCTGCTACTCAACCTATCACTGTTCCTGATTCTGCACATGCTTCTTCCTTGTCGCCCGAGCCTGAACTTCTGGACCGCCAAAGTAAAGAGCTAACAGAAGACTCAAAGAGTACTCCCCCTCGCACACCGCGGGCCTTGTCACACAATGAAACGGCTCCCGCAGTCGAAGACACTCCCGCTCCTGCAGCACCTCCAATCCCCAAAGTCGAAAAGAGCAGCCGTTCCAGCTCAAACCAATCCAACGGCCAACCTACTGTCGGTACAACAAAGGGCCAGCTTTCGGTGAACATCGTACAGGGAAGAGGTCTCAGACCCAGCACCGCCCCCTATGTCGTCTGCATCTACCAGCTGAACGAGGACATCTCTGGTGGTGCCGAAGCAGACGCCATGGATACCAAGACACAAGAACAAGATGGCAACCAGGACGAAAACCTGGCCAGAGGAGTCGCCATGAAGAGAATGGGCAGTGACTCGGGAAAGCCCATGAGCATTCCCGGACTGGGAAGCCGCCAGACCAGCCAAACAGACATTTCCAAACTCAAGGATGCTGCTTCAGACCACCTCGTTACTGAGCCGTTGTGGAACCACAAGGCTGTCTTGTACGTTGCTAGTCTTGGTCCTCTTTCTCTCCGTGCTGACAACCTCGCAGCGATGTAGTCGGTGATCAATCCGAGCTTGATATCTCCGTGTACGACAAGAAGAATCAGGAAGCCTTTATTGGCCATGTCCGCTTCAGCCCTAACCTTGAGAACTACGACACACCCCACGAGACTTGGTTCAAGTTGAAGCCCAGAGAAGGCGAGACTGACAACGTTTCCGGCGAGATCCAGCTCAGACTCAGCTTCCAGAAGACCGACAAGAAGACATATGGACCCGAGGACTTTGAAATTTTGAGACTCATCGGCAAGGGTACTTTTGGACAAGTCTTCCAGGTCCGCAAGAAGGACACACAAAGAATTTACGCCATGAAGGTGCTCTCGAAGAAGGTCATCATTCAGAAAAAGGAGATTGCACACACTATCGGCGAGCGTAACATCCTTGTTCGTACTGCCACCGCCGAATCACCTTTCATCGTTGGCTTGAAGTTCTCTTTCCAGACTCCCGCAGATCTCTACCTGGTCACCGACTACATGTCAGGAGGCGAGCTGTTCTGGCATCTCCAGCGAGAGGGACGTTTCCACGAAGGTCGTGCCAAGTTCTACATTGCGGAGTTGATCCTCGCACTGAGACATCTCCATCAGCACGACATCGTCTACCGCGATCTGAAGCCGGAGAATATCCTGCTGGACGCCAACGGTCACATTGCTCTCTGCGACTTTGGTCTATCCAAGGCCAACCTTTCGAAGGGCGACACCACAAACACTTTCTGCGGTACCACAGAATACCTTGCACCCGAGGTCTTACTCGACGAGCAAGGTTACACCAAGATGGTAGATTTCTGGTCATTGGGTGTTTTGGTCTTCGAGATGTGCTGTGGCTGGTCCCCATTCTACGCCGAAGACACCCAGCAGATGTACAAGAACATTGCTTTCGGCAAGGTTCGTTTCCCCAGAGATGCTCTTTCGACAGAAGGTCGCAACTTTGTCAAGGGACTGCTGAACCGTAACCCCAACCACCGTCTAGGAGCCAAGGCCGATGCTGATGAGCTCATGGCTCATGCCTTCTTCGCCGACGTTGATTGGGATGCTCTTGGTCGCAAGGCACTTGTTCCGCCGTTCAAGCCCAAGCTCAAGGGTGAATTGGATGTCAGCAACTTCGACCCAGAGTTCACAAACGCCCTTTCAAGTGGCAACTCGTCATCACTCAACGCCCGTGCGGCAGCTCTGGCCAGTGGAGTCAACCCGGCCAGCACACCTCTCAGCCCTACGCTACAGACAGCCTTCAAGGGCTTCACCTTTGTTGATGAGAGCACTCTGGATCGCCAGTTCGGCAACGACACGGCGCACTTGCAGCAGGCACAGCAAGAGTCACAAGAGGATAATGACGAGCTCAAGAAGACAGCCTCGGGCGGTTCCAAAGGCGAGCGTATGAGCGGAGTGGTCTCGTCGACAAACGAACCCCAGGGCATTTTCAACGACGGCATGGACGTATAGAGTCCAGTACAATAAGCCATGATCATATTCCAGACCTCAAAATCAACTACTGGGGGAACCTTCCACTATCAACCCTCCTTTTCGTGTCGACACATAGTTTTGGGCTTCATTCTGACGGTGTTTTTCCTGTTTCATATTGGTTGGCTGTACGGAACACGAAACAAATGGGTCAGGGTCAGCCTCTTTCGGTTTGGGGGGTTTCTTCTTTTGCAAATGGATACGAGTGTTTATCTGACCAAGTACATTGTGACTGCTCGATGCGGGAAATCATACTCTTTGTTTGCATTGGGAGGAGTTGTTGCAAAGACGCTGGCGAACCGTCGGCCTCGACAGAAAAGAAGTGGAAAAACAAAGCACACTTGTATAGATTGACAAAGATTTTATTGTTAGCTTCTGTTAGCCTCTATGCTTGACTATGTCTGTTTCCCATGTTCCCCCAACAAGGCTCACTACACATGCTGCCTGCCCAATATGAAGTGGAAGCTAATGTCAAGAGATTGATGGCGTACAAGGGCTGTTGTTCTGACAGGGTCACCCATGGCTGCTTGGAAAACCCTGTCCTTCGATTCTTGTGCTGCTTTTTCTGTTCTGTGATACTCCAATTCATCTACAAGACATTCTCTGACAGCCAATGACTACTCTGGACATCTTGCAATCGGTTTCATCGATGTTGAATGTTTGCCGCCGCTGCAGTGGGTCAAAAGGCAGTTCATGTCGTATTTAGTTGAAGCTTCTGAAACCAAAGCGACTGAGAACATAGTGACATTCATGGCCACAACACACCTAAGCAGACATATCGGAAGAATCGCGTCTACAAACGTGTTTCAAGATAGAGCTAGCACCATATATCAAGCGAGTAAACAAACATTGATAGACCATTCAAGTCTGCGAACGTTGCGGTGGTGATAGTGGTGTGATCGAGAGCTTCGAGCTGAGCTCGAGCTTGCAACGTCTGCTTGGATACACATCCAATCCGACTATATCAACACAACACGAGTAAACATTTGCTCTTTGGATATCTCAAAAAGGGTATATTGAACATCTACAACTATGAGCATGCACAATGGCAGACTCGAGCTCAAGAATAGACACGGCAAGGGCCAGAGATGGCATTGTTCCCAAGGACCAAAGAACCGGGGCAACAGGGCAGGTAGCGCCGATCAATTGCCTACCGCGGTAACTTAACGTCATGTTGGTTGTACCTGCCTCTCCACTCTCCACCTCTTCGCGCGCTGGCTTGCGACCTCTCTCTCTCTCTGACAACCTCTCTTCCCCTCGCACAACCAATCCCACACAACGCGTCGCTTGCTTCTTTTGCTGTGCTTTTCAGAATCGCTTAGCTTGCGCGATCGCATTGGTATTCTACAGAACGGAGCCTTTCTACCACACATTCCCAATTCTCCGACACACCACCATCACCCCTCGCTCATCGCAATCCACGTTCTGTCATCATGAGCGACAAGGAAATCAAGGAAGGAGACCAGGGTAAGTGGGTTGTCCCTTCGCATCGACGCGAGCTTTGCGCAGCATTGACCTATGCGAGCCATTGACGCGTAGCTCTTTACGCGACAATGCTTGGCCCGTCGACATGTCAAGTCGTGCTGGCGCGTCAATGTTTCGAGTCGATCAATTTTCTCGCAAATAATGCTGACATGCTATAATCAGTCTCATGGCAGTGGTCTGGCAGCCGTCCTGGCGGCACCGTCTCGGAGATTGCCAAGGAGGGCGAACTCTCAATTGAGACCAAAAGAGGCAACGAAGTCAAGAAGAATGCCGACCCGGAAGATCCTGCTGTCAAAATCTCCCGCTCAGGCAACGATGTTGTCAAGCGTGCCCACGAACTCGACGTGGAGAAGGAAGGCGACAAGCACAAGGAGGACCAAGGTGAGGAGAAGACGGTGACCAAGGACGATACCAAGGAGAAGAACGGAGACGACAAGAAGGAAGAGGATGCAAAGAAGAAGGAGGACGAGAAGGAAGAGAAGAAGGCCGAGAAGGAAGAGAAGAAGGAGGCCGAGAAGGAGAAGAAGGAGTCCAACAAGGCTGACGAGAAGAAAGAAGACGGCGAGGCAAAGACGGGTGACAAGCGCGAGGCTTCAGATGAGGCAGCGGATGAGGAGCCCTCCAAGAAGCAGCAGAAGACAGACGAGGACGGCGAGGAGAACGGCGACAAGAAGAAGCGTGGCCGACCCGCCAAGAATGGAAACGAGACATCGACATCCAAGCCCAAGAAGGAACCCAAGAAGGCAGCAACCGAGTCGGGAGAGCCCAGACGCTCGAGCAGACTCAACTCTAGCTAGTTGAAGGCGGACGACAGGACTTGAGTGCCTTTGGAGTTTTATGGTAGTTCTTGTACGTTATTCTTGACAATCATGGGCAAACGGCATTTATGCAACACCGACCCTGGCGTGAATCTCCTTTAGGATGGCTTCCTTCTTCTCCCTCATATGTGTCTTGCGGTGCTCCCAGTAAAAGTAAGTGATTGGGGGTGCGGCAAGCAACAGGCCACCCAGTAGAGATAAGTAGAAGCCACCACTGTAGCCATCCTGCATTTTACGGGGACGTTGCTGCTGAGGAACAGGGATAACATCAGGCGAGGCAGTAGGTCTAGGCTGAGTGGTAGGAGCAGCCACAGGAGCAGTTGAGGCAGAAGTTGTCGGCGGAGGCGGAGGCGGAGGCGTAGACGGCGAAGATGATGGCGCGGTTGAAGGTAGGTCGGCGTAGAAGCGACGTGCAACAATTGATGGCCTAGCCAACGGGGTAAAGCGCGGTACGATTCGAGCACGAGTAGCGAGCATTTTAAAGACAGATGTGGTAGACGTGTGACTTCCTGAAGGAGGGTTGGGAAAAAGTTGACATGGATGGCAATTCATCTCGAGGAAGGAGCACGGACCTTGAAGTCTATCAGAGTCGCATGTCATGGTTGATGCTTCCTTGAGGTCCCTCTGTCGTTGCGACAAGATCTTGCACCTTCCGTCTTTGCGACAAGATCTTGCACCTTCCGTCTTTGCGACAAGATCTTGCACCTTCCGTCTTTGCGGCAACATCTAGTCCCTTCCTGCTCTGAAGGTCCGCTTGTTGCTTTCTTCACCAAGCCAGAGCATCATCATGGGCTACAGTTCGGCGTCCGAGGGCGAAATCGTCCAAGACAAGGCAACTAGATCGCGAGCTCCCCCAGCTAGAGACAGCGCAATTGACCGCAGAAGCAGACCTCGATCACCGCCGTCGAGGTACAACGACAGGCCTCGCAACAACCAACACTCGAACTCCTCGTCATCATCAAACAAGCGCCCGTACGCCCACCGCTCGAATCAATACCCGGATCAACACACGTATTCACAGCATTCCGATCCCCATGCCTACTCTCGCTACCCAGATGAACGCCACTCCCGCTACAACCAAGAGCCTCCAGAGAAACGCCATCGCCCTCACAGGTCCCCGTCGCCTGCTCGACAACGCGCCCGCCAGCCCTCACCTCCGCCTGCTGTATTGGATGAACCAGAGGAGCCCGCCGTCGATGAGGCCAAGCTGATCGAAGACCGTCGCAAACGACGTGAGGCCTTGCGTGCAAAGCACCGCGGCCAACCACAGCCTCTGCTCCAGCAGGCTCTCCATGTTGCTACGCCCTCCGAGTCCGACTCCGTCATGGCCTCTCCCGGTGCTTCGCTGCCTTCGTCTCCCGCATCTGCCGTCTCATTTTCCATCACCAACGATCAAGATCTTGCAAACCCCGTCAATGCGAATCCAGACTCTCCTGCCGCACTGAATGCCCCGTCAGCCGCTGATTATGACCCCACCATGGACATGCAAGAAGACAGGCTCAATGCTCATCTCTCAGCTGCTACCTACGACGAGACCAAGGACAAAGACCCCGAACCTGCTAAGCCACAGGCTGTCCCGGAGGAGTTGGATATGTTTGCAGACGAAGAAAATGACGATATGTTCGCCCTTGAGCCTGCCACCGGTCACAAAAAGGACGACGGCACTCAAGCCGTGCGCATCCCTGAGGCCAAGCAACTAGATCGCAGTATGCTTGATGATTGGGACGATCCCGAAGGCTACTACCGTATCATTCTAGGCGAGCTTCTTGATGACCGCTATCATGTTCAAACCAATCTTGGAAAAGGTGTTTTCTCTGCAGTCGTTCGTGCTCTGGATGCCACCACTAATCGCACTGTTGCCATCAAGATCATACGTACCCAGGAATCCATGTAAGTCTCTCCCCATTTTAAGTCTTTGTGTCAACGGCAACTAAATTATATACCAGGTACAAAGCTGGTATGAAGGAGATTGAGATTCTGCAAAAGCTAGCCGAAGCAGATCCCGAGGACAAGAAGCATATCATTCGTCTTGAACGTCACTTCGAGCACAAGGGCCATCTTTGCATGGTCTTTGAAAACCTGAGTATCAACCTTCGTGAGGTGCTGAAGAAATTCGGCCGCGACATAGGTATCAACATCATAGCAGTGCGTCAATACGCTCTGCAGATGTTCCTTGGTCTTACTCTGCTCAAGAAGTGCGAGATCCTGCACGCGGACTTGAAGCCCGACAATGTTCTCGTCAACGAGAAGCGCAACCAGCTCAAGATCGCCGATTTGGGCTCCGCCATGTCTGCTGACGACAACGACATTACTGATGCTCTTGTGTCTCGCTTCTACCGTGCTCCAGAAATCATGCTCGGCATCAAGCACGACTACGCTATTGACATGTGGAGCATTGGCTGTACCCTCTTCGAGCTTTATACCGGAAAGATCTGCTTCACTGGCTCCACCAACAACCAGATGCTCAAGGGAATATTGGAATGCCGTGGCAAGATCCCGAATCGTATGCTCAAGAGATCCGAGTTCTGGTCACAGCATTTCGAGCCTGATGGTACTTTTTTGAGCCAGGAGATTGATAATATAACTCGTCGGGAAGTGGTACGCCGTATGAACATCACCAGGACCGTACCCGCCAAGGAGCTCAAGGCGCGGTTGTTTGCCAGCTCCAAAGGATTGAGCCCTGCTGATGCCAAAGAGTTGAATCTCTTCGCTGATCTTCTGGATAAGTGTCTTGCCGTCGACCCCGTAAGAAGGATCAGTCCTACGGATGCTCTCAAACATCCATTCATTCTCCGACCTGGACCCGTTCCTCCCAATAACACCAAATAAATGAACTGCATAGCTATTTGACACGACTCTGGTTTGGAAGTGATCGTGCGTTTCGATAGTCACACGCGTGACAGTCTTCGACACACGGGGACGTGGAAACCGGAATGTTCACCGTCCATGAAGCAGACAGGAAGAGAAGTAAAAGTCGTCGATCCTCGATGTTGTTTTGACTGCCGTACTCTACGGGTATCCCTTGAGAACAGAAAACTTCAGCAAAAGATCAGCATCCTGAACGCTTACATTGCCAAGATATTGCTGTCTTAAGGCCAGCAGTGACAGCAGCAGCAGCAGCAACAGCAACAGCAACTACGTGCGACTCACCGCATTGCACACCGCTCTCTGTAGAACGGAACGTTCCATCTTCCTCGACTGACATTGCCCAAGCTGAGCCCCATCTTTCAGCACGGCTGCATTGCTTGACAATCAATCTATCATTTAAGAGTGCAAGTATAGTATATCACACGGCCAAGTCAGGCTCGGACAAGAGACACCCGTCTCAAATTTTGTCTCAGTGGGGTTGTCTGCTTTGATGTCCTTCCGGCACCAACATCCGAGCAGCAATAATTAGTTTAAAGTTCGAAGGGCAACGTGGAAATGAAGAAGAACAACAATATCACTATACAATATAGAACAAGTCATCAATTGCGGCCGTATTTCACTCGTGTTCGACCGATCTTCTGGAAAAGCCGTTCGATACATTGCCTTGTGCCGCACGTGTATCCAAGACATGTATACCGACTTTATGCTGGCGGTGTGCTGTAGCGACGGGAGAGCGTTATTGCCCAATAAACAATCCTTCCACAATGACTTGAGTCTTGAGTAATCTGCGACAAACTCTGGGCGATGGTTCGGTCAACGGCCGCGTGGTTTGGCATATGTGTCTTCGATGCGGCTCAAACAAGCTCTTTTGGCAGGGGGACAACCGAGAGGGCATCAAGATTGGAGACATGGAGCTCCCAATGTCTTAACGGTAAATACCCCGGTGCTTGCTGATCATCTTCTTTCGGTATACCTTTGGCAAGTTGTACGTGGACGTTTGGACAGAGCCCTGCCATTATTTCACTACGAGTGAAAGGGGGATCATATTCGGATGTTTACTCCTTTACCTTCAGACACTGTCTTGGAGAACACGTACTCATCACGAACGAGACGGTTGGGTCAGGAACGTTGGTCGTAACGCTGAAAAGCCCAAGGCCACCCAGCTTTCTCCTTCACGGAGCTGAGCGGTCTTGCAAGACAATGCGTGTGCGCAAAGTACTGTGGAGGAGAAAGTGCATGGCTGGCGTATGGCAATCCGTTCCCTGCATCCCCCTAGTGATGTGTGGTGTACGGAGGTGGGAGACGAGATCTGTATGCAAGTTCGTTTTGGAAGCGCGCTGGCGCTGACATTGCACGCAAAATGTAACAACGGTCGCAATCGATAGTGTCATTGTTTGTCTCCTACCCACGGCACTTGTCGGTTCCGTAGCGACGAACGACGGTTTCTTGTAGGCATTGCCGTTTGGAAAGCAACGGCGGGAAGGTGGAGTAGATGGTGGTTTAAGAAAGATGAAGCAGGTCGTTACTATCGCGATAACCCAGACGCTTGGACAAGCAGGATGGCAGCGTTAGAGGGACGGTGGCAGGCAATGTGAGGGTATGTTAATAAAAGAGAAACAACAGAGACATGAAACGGGACGTTTGGTATATTCGACTGTTGATGTGTTTTGGAAGGAGCAAATGATGCCTGTTGTTGACTTGTGGAACCCATATTAGCCGTTGAGCACGAGGACAGTTCGAGGTATTGATGTCTGATAGGCTGTCTTTGATGTATGAAACCCCAATACCTTGGGTAAAAGTTCATTGCGACTGTTGGGACGAAATGATCTTCTTCGATTGTAACCGATTCATTGAAACGAGCATGAGACAAAGGAGAGGATGGGACGAAGGGAAGAGAGAGTCAGAGCAGGCAGGATTGAGCAGACTACTGCATGCCTTGGCCGAGGCCTCTGCAGAGCGGAGGCTGTACGTGTACATCAGAAAGCCGTCGAGTGTCGTTGATCGTCCTGAAAGCCACCTCAGCAAAGCGAAAGTCGGTATGCCCATGGATACCTGTGGGCTGACCGCTGAGAGGCGGTATGCGCAAGCGCACCTGCAACGTCGAGGCACTTTTTGATTGGACAAGTGGACACTGCGGGCTTGGATCTCCAAACCGTTTCTCAAACTGCCTGTCTAGCGCAACGGATCATGGAAAAGGGGGTTGAACTTTCGAAGGATGTGCATCGTGCACAAGGAAGCGGTGTAAGCGTTGGCATGCTCGAACAACTCAAAAGGCTTTGAAGTGCAAGCAGCCGGGCGCCGGACGCAGGAGCGACCAGCGGACGGCCAAAACTATCGTCCCGTAACGGCTAGCGTCAAACAGACCTTAGCGTCGTTCGACGTGTTTTTCGCCCTTCCAACACACGAGTTTCAAAGCTCCCAAGATTGAGATTGCCATGGCTTCTCGCGATACAATTTGCAAAGCCGTGCCAACCGCCTGCGCCCATACGATAGTAGTTGCGAGATGCATGCATAGTGTGGTGCCTACATGCGTTTTCGGTCTCTGAGCTACCGAAGATGCACCTGCGAAAAAAGACAGCTCGCATTAGAGAAACATTGGACGACACTCGTCGTTGAATCTGCAGCATTCCCAAGAAGACATGCATTGCTATTAGATGGGATGTGCTTCATGTTGGAGGGAGCACGCGCCCGCGCTGTCACAGTCACAGAATGAGTGAGTTTATGCGTGCTTATCGTCGAGCATCCCGAATCCTAGCGCATCGGTTTGCTTGCAGCAGTACCGGAGAGTCACCTACAGACGCGGGCTGTCATCGGTTGCCGCGGATGAGCCTCGCGGGCGCAATATCGTAACCTCGCATTGGCGACGCGTATGGGCTATGGATAGGCAGGGGACTTGCTGCAAGTAGACTGGCTTCATCGTGAAAGTGGAGGACAGGGTGCTTGCATTTCTCTGCACCGTCCACATCTTCTTTTTTCTTCCTTCTGCGCTGTTGAGTCATTTGTATGCGGTGGTCTGGGGTCTGGATTCTCCTAGAAGCGCCTTGTCGACCCTTGACTTTCGGTCCACCTCTCCTTGTGTCATGACGTTCCAGTGGTCACACTGCTGTGCATGCAACCACCCGCGGGCTGGTTAGGGGGCTGATCCAGAGTCGATCCTGCACAGCAAGGGAGTGGCAGAGACCAACAGCTGCGTTACTCGTGTGGCAGGTAGGGTCTTTCTCGTACAGTGGCAGGACCAACAACAGGTCGTTTTTCTCTGGCTGCCTGGCGTCTGTTTACGTTCGATCTTGGCCTTGAGTGATCGTCCCAAAAGCTACACGTAACTACAAAGGATTTGTCTCCCAAAATGGTAGCCTTGAGAAATTTCAGCAAATGAAAATTGGCGTTCCAATCAAAGGATCTACTTTTTTTCTCTTTGGCGCCATGGCGCCTGACTCTTTCATCGAGAGGACCGGGAGGGCCAATTTCCTTGCGCCAACAGGCATCGTCTGCCGGGCTCGAAAGTTGCAACCTGTCAAGATTCCAATCGGCGGCTCGCGGCTCCCAAACACGAACCCAAGAATTAGGACCAAGCGTCAAGCCTCTTCGCAGCCCAAATCTTCGAGAACGTCAAATCTTGGAAGGGTGATCGACAATGGCCATGTGTTATACCATGCACTACCGACACACTATTCCTTCCATAAGCGAATAGGCGTAGATAGTTCTGCCACACCCGGCGGCCACGAGACTACAGCATCAAGGAAAAACCAGAAACCAAGGTTGGGGGTGGCTGTCTAGAGAGATTGGCATGCCACAATTTCTTGAGTGATGTTCGAATTTCAAAACCATGAAAGAGAGATGCGCAAGTTTTGCGAAACAATAACACGCAGCTTTTGTCAGTCGCAACGCTGTACGGCGGGCGTGCTGTTCTAGCTTTCTCTTCAGCGCCTGCAGCGAACAAACCAGTCGCAAGGCAATGTAAATCACTCTGAGACGAAGTAATTGCTTGGTCATTCCTCACCTCTGCAAGAGTAATACGTGTATTGGAAGGAGCCTGGGCGGCAAATCAGCGCTGACCACAGAGCGAAACGAACTTGCAGCCTGCACAGCGGTGTCAAGGGATATCCCGGCAACAGATCTCATGCCCGCATCGAACCGTGTGTCGCATGCGCGAGGGATGTTGCTGCTTGCTCTCTCCGTGCTGGTGCTTCTGCTGCCGACAAGGAGTGGCATGACGACCACTCTTTGTCCATCCTTGCCACACCCAGCCGTCGGACCAATAAAGTACAAGGACGCATGCGGCAAGGTGGCCAAGTGCCACCTCTCCACCCAACTTGCAAGCTTTCCCGAGACGGCTTTGCTTTTGGCGCGCTTGTGCATGCCCTCTGTGGACCCACCATTCCAACGACTCAGAAATAGGCACACGTTGCGCCACAGAGCTAGTGGCCGGTGCACTAATCAGCAAGCGCGGGCGTGGGTGACAGGCTTCGAGCGCCGCTAACGATCACACAGGATGCTTCGCGTCAGGGACAGAGCTGTGTGGCCCCGCCAGAAAAAGGCCATCGAACACTCTATGCCACACAAAGTATGTCTTTGCTTCAAAGCTACTTTTAACTAGAGCCTGCCGGGACCGTTTGTTCGTCATATCACCCGCCTGAGCCACCTTCTCCCGCCAATACATACATACACCCTCCTGTTCGTCGTACACCCCACGAGCAGCACTACTATCCATCTATTCCGACCAAGTTTCTTTTTTTTTTATCGAGCACATCCATTCATTCATATACGGTTCTTGTCCACCACTTCAAAACCGTCAAAGTCATTCGGGTGGCTTCTCTACATTGGACTCTTACATCAACCATCTTCCGGACCACCAGGAGTTTGTTTGATTTTATGCTTGCCTGAGCATTCTTCTTCCAGGATCACCCAACCTTCGATCAGGAGTTTCCTAACATCGCCTCCTTCTATTACAACATGATTCCTACTCCTCCCCCTTCTCCCAGATCATGTGGTGCCTGCGCTCCCGAGGATCGCCTGGGCCAAATTCTTGCCGGATGCATTCAATTGACCGAAGTTCTTGGTGTTGGTGCTTATGGCGTTGTCTACCGAGCTTTTGATATGTGCACTGGCGTCCAGTATGCAGTCAAGGCCTTGAACAAGGTTGGCCTCGAACCCAGACAGAGGACTTTCCAGGAGAGAGAGATCCAATTGCACCACCAAGTAAGCCAGCACCCTAATGTGGTGTCTCTGGTGAAGGTGTTGGATTCCGCCGACTGCACCTTTGTTGTCATGGAATTCTGCCCCGAGGGAGATCTCTTCTCGAGGATCACTGAACAAGGATTCTATATTGGTCAGGATGCATTGGTCAAGAACGCTTTCCTTCAAATTCTTGAAGCCGTCCAGTTCTGCCATTCTGTTGGCATTTACCACCGTGACCTTAAGCCCGAGAATATCCTGGTTTCCGCCGACGGTATTACTTTGAAGCTTGCCGATTTCGGCCTTGCAACCCAGGATTACTACACTTCGGACTTTGGATGCGGTTCTACTTTCTACATGTCCCCTGAGTGCCAGCAATCAAACTCGCGTCCCAACGCCTGCTATGCATCTGCACCTAACGACATTTGGTCTCTTGGTGTCATCTTGGTTAACCTGACCTGTGGCAGAAACCCCTGGAAGCGGGCTTCCATGGATGATTCCACTTTCCGTGCCTACATGAAGGATCGCAGTTTCTTGAAGTCAATTCTTCCCCTCTCAGACGATCTTGATCACATCTTGAGAAGAGTCTTCGACCTCAATCCTGCTCAAAGAATGACCCTCCCCGAGCTGAAGCAGGCCATCCTTCTCTGTCCCCAGCTTACGAGCGAGCCCTCTGCTCCCGCACCCATGGCCTCGCCTTCTTACACTGCTGCCGATGCTGCCAGAGACGCTGCTTACTTGGCATCTGCCCACCTCATGGAGCCTGTCCCACCTATGTCTCAGCTGCCTGCCTCCGGCCCCCAGTACTCGCAAGCCCCAACGGCCGTGTCACACTTCGAGCAGCTTCCTGCTTCTAGAAGCCCACCCATGCCTTCGCCGGAGCCTCAGAAGGCCAACGGCCCTTTCGCTTTCTTTACCAACGGCCAGTGCACTCCTCAATCATACATCGCACCATGGTACAGCCAATTTATGGCAACTCTTCCCAAGCACGCTTCGATCTTCCCCACGCGTGTCTTTTAAAAGGCCCGTCTTCTTCGCTTCGCCTGTCTATATTCACCATTTTCGACCTTCACAACACCAAAAGCATTATTACGAGACTACGCCGCAAATCACGCCCACATATCACGACCTGCTTTTTCCCGTGCGACGGGCTGTTTTGATCTTCTGCAATGATACGATCAACGTTTTCTTTCATCTTATTCAAACATACTTTTGTAAATATACTGGTGCTGGCTGTTCGTGGCTTTGCCTAGATTTCTGGGGGCGCTTCATTTTCGCATTATACACCACATTGGTTTTGGCATACACGGTCAAAGGAGGACTTGCATCACAACTGGCGTTTTTGTTTCTCGGTTCAAGAAGATACCTCACCACACGCTTTCCAAGCTGTGTGTTTCCTGTACAAAATATATTATGAAACTGCCAATACCTTATACACTACTTCCTCTCACAAACTTCCAAGACTTCTGAATGCCTTTCTTTCAACACAAAGTCATGTCCAAGCAGAAAATAAATGCAAAGCCATGCGGCCTTGACCCAAATCCACCATCGCGCATCAACGAGAAGTGCGCAAGCAGCACAACGACATGCAATCACACGCCTGCAGCCACCCAGCCAAATGGCGCCACGATATTTCATCTTCATGCATAGCTGACTGCGCCTCGCGTTACTCACGATTTTGACACGTACAGGAGATGCTTTTTGTGGTTCTCGCTTGCTTGCAGCTCTTTTGTGAAGGTTCGCATACACGAGAGTGTCAGAGTCTACAAGTGTTCGCGAGGGAGTTGATCGTGGTCGACCAAGTTGAACCATGGCCTCGCGTCGAAAAACAGGGCATGTAACAGGAAGATCTGGTTAGACAGTTGAACTTCCCCCTGCCTATTGGCATGAGGTACCGCTGTATGCACACGCGCCATGAACAAAGGTTGCGAGGTGGCTGATCAAGCGCTGCTAGCCCGCCGATGGATTACAGCCTCGAGACTGTCCTGCCGCTCTTGACTTTGGTTGATCTTTTTATTCTCCTTCTTGGTTTCTTCTGCGCCAATGATTGCGATCGATTCTATCTTGTGGTTCTTTTTCTTTCCTTTCGGCATGTGTACGTAGTCAGTCCAGCCGGCCCGGCATTTTCAGATTTTGTCACAATCTTCCGATCGTAAAGTGCAGTCCTCATGCCGTCCATCACATCATCTCGCTTCTTGGACGTGCCAGCCACGCAATTAACTCGATAGTAATCATAGTATGTAATGTTCAGTGGTGAAGCGAAGGGCCGAGTACTGTAATGGCGTTGGGACGAATCCACCCAGACTCAAACCACCACGCAGCTTATTGTATGGCATCTCGATGCGTCTGCAGGTGATCTTGTGCGTTGGGGTGTTGCGGCAAGTACTGTAATATTGCCATGGAATAACAAAGATCGAGATTTGCCTCGGAGCGGAGTTCCAGCTGACCTCTGGGAACAGCCCTCTTCCACGGTACTGGTTCCGATATCCGCTGTGGTTGCGAAACTGTGTCACAGTGCAGCAGCAACAACCTGGTGCGTGAAACGAAGACCCTGTTGCTGCGACAAACCGAAACAGTACGTTTCGCAAGGCTGTGCGACCCAAAACTTCACCCTGTCAGTGATGCTTTTGAGCTTCATGGTTGTGCATTGCGGCACCTTGACTGTTCGTCGCAAGTTGATCGGCTTCCAAGTAGCGGACAACTGAGGGCTTGCTGATTTTGGCTCCGATATCACACAGTTGAGCAGACACGCACTTAAAATATGAGAATGACTAGCTCAATAGAATAATAGCTGAGAGTCCTAAAAGCGCTTGACAGGGTTGAACATTCATGAAAGGAAGTAACGGCTCAGAAGACGGTAAACGTGGGCAGCCAATCCCGGCTCCGCATAGGAAGAAGGCATTTCATTGTGATGATTCCAATCTTGCGAAAGCCAGGAAGGCGCACCCATAACAGGTCAATGTCAGATTTCCGTCAACTTGCGATACCAGGACATATTTTGCAACCTTTTTCGCATGTGAAGCCTGCCAGATGACGCCCGCGCAACCGACTCGCAGTGGTCACTTTACTGCTGATCGAATCCCTCTCCGCCACGATGACAGACTACAGCTTGTTCATTCGAAAGTCAGAGGACCGTTTGCATTTCTGAACCCTACCCAAGCACATTACAAACACAAAGTCCACCTACCACCCACGCAAACCCGCCTTGGGACCACTGAAGCGCCCATCAGCACAACGGACGCTGCTCCGCCTCTTGATGCAGCCACGATATCGGCTGCCAACATCGAGTACAAATGGACTTCTCGAGACAACCGCAAAGGTCGGCATGCTTTAGTTGTGAAGAGTCCCTCTGTGGAACATCCAGAGGCGAATGTATCAACCCCTCGAAGCAGCACCCATTGGCGGTCTATCCTACATACAATATGGCTGATGATAACATTCTACCCGGTATGGGACATATCCTGGTGTGTAGCTTACATCTTCACCCTTGGGAGCGTTCTATGGGTAATAAACTCTCTCTTCGTTTTCCTGCCCTTGATCAGGCCTTCGTCGACCTTCCACAACGAAGCTCTTGTTGGCGGAGGCATAACTGCCTTTGTTGGTGCAACCATCTTCGAAGTCGGGAGCATACTTCTCATGTTAGAAGCCGTCAATGAGAATCGAGCGGGTTGCTTTGGGTACGCGGTGGAGTCGGTGCTTGAAGAGCGCATAGACAAAGTCGAGACTGGAAACGGAAGCAGCCCCAAGGTTGTGCCCAAGGACCTTGCCTGTACCCACCACCACCAGAACAAGCGCAACCTGGTAGGGGAGCCGCACCAGACACATCGTGATACATCATCTACGCCCATCTCAGACAAGCAGCAGCCATCGAAGAACGATTCGTGGGTCTGGTGTCCTTCTTGGGTTGAGCTGAAGACCCACTACTTCCACGAGCTCGGATTTATCGCCAGCCTCAGTCAGCTGTTCGGTGCCACTGTGTTCTGGATCAGCGGATTCACAGCCCTTCCTGGAATTCTGAATGTCCTGTCTCCTGGCCTTAGTGATGGTATCTTTTGGACGCCTCAGATAATTGGTGGTACTGGATTTATCGTGTCTGGATGGCTGTTCATGACCGAGAACCAGAAGCATTGGTGGCTTCCAGCACCGACTGTTTTGGGATGGCACATTGGTGCTTGGAATCTTATTGGCGGCATTGGGTAGGTATCCTAGCTTTGTTGTTCTGGTGACGGTGCTGACTGTTACAGTTTCACACTGTGCCCTGCCTTCGGCTACGATACCAGTAGCTGGGCACAATACCAGGCATCATGCTCGACCTTCTGGGGGTCATGGGCATTCTTGATCGGAAGTCTGATTCAATTGTACGAGTCTCTCGAGAAGACACCTGTGAGCGTGGAACCTCTTGCGTAGCTGGCGAAGGCGTTGGTGCTGATTGGATATGGTCTTGATCAAAGGCGGTTCAATCGCCACCGATCTCATGCATCAGCGCCGGACTCCAATATTCTTTCTCGTCTGCTTGGGCATCTACCCATACCAGAGAGTCAGCCACAAGATCATCGATCACAGCAACGGCTCGTGCACGCTCCCAGCCTAGGTTGAGTTGGAGCATGGAAACGGTCACATATCCAAGGACTTGGATAGCCTCAAGGACAGTCGACTGATCAGTGTTGAGTTCCTTCGGAACAGACCGGATCATCTGCTTTGAGCCGATTTTCATGACAGTGAAGCCAGAACCCAGGGGTTCCAGTGATTTGACGGCACGGAGGATATCATCACTGAATGGTATGATTAGTATAGAAGGCTTAGTAGGGTGTGCGACTACGTACTCAGACACTTGAAGTCCTCCGCCGATGCCTCTTCCCTTTTCGACTCGTTTCCGGACTTGGGGCACTTCAATCATGCCACCGTTCTCTGATCGAGTTTCGCGACAGACCTCGACAACTCTGACAGCCAGCTCAAAGTAGAAATCGTTGACACTGCCTCCGAGCATCTGTGACCAGAAGCTACCACCTTCGTTTTTGCCGCCTTTGGACGTCTTGTGATTCGAACTAGCAAGTGGGTCGACGCCGATGGCATTGCACATGCGAGCAAATTCGGCTCTGAAAGTTGGATTGGAACGGATCTCAGCTCCATGAGTGATAGAGAAGGAATGCAGAGCCGCTTGGAATACTGAAAGCTGATTTGCTAGCGAGTCGGCATGTGCAGAGCGTAATGCGGCGCCATGTGAGGCATAATGGTCTGAAGTGAGAGCGTTGCGTGAAAAGGCAGATAGCCCGACACCTCTTCTGTTGTTCGCCATCTTGTTTGTCTCTTACGCATTCACAGGCCTATTACAAAGACAAGTCCAGTGAAGCCGTGTTGCTGTCGAGTGAGGACCCTCGGGAGGCAGATGGCCGTTGATGAGGTGCCAAGTAAAATCTTGGCGCGACGCTAGTGCGGGAACAACCGCGCGCGCACGAAAAGACGCTTCGGTGCAAATCAAGGCAGATTTCTTCCTTCAGCAGCGACCTGACAAGCCGACGACCTCGCCATCCAACAACCAGCCAAGATGCCTTCTCAAACCGTCAAGACGTACGTGGATTGATTGTATGCTCTGCGCGGAGAAATGCAGACACAGTCGGCTCGCTCGCTGGAGCGCTGCGCCATTTCAGCGCCACCTCGATACTTTTGAAGCCGACCGTAGTCCTCTGGCCGTCAAGCGTCTCGCACGTCTGGCGCCTTAGAATGTACGGTCGAGGTCCCTGGTCGCAAACCACTGCGTCTTGGTCTTCCATGACCCCATCGGACCGTCGAGTTCACACCCAGTAGAGAATGCCGCTGTGCTGCAGTTCTCCGCTACGAGGCTCCCCTCAACCCAACCTTGTGTTCTGACTCTCTCCCTGCAGTTCGGTCCCCACCAAGCAGGACATCGTTCCTGAGACTCTCCTCAAGAAGAGAAAGTCCCAGGAGAAGGAGCGCGAGGCCCGCACCGCTGACCTCCAGAAGAAGCGCGCCGTAAGTCACCCCACCGTCAAGAAAGAGCAGGATGGTGTCTACATGATGCATAACAACCACACCTCGACTAGGCCTCCGGGTCGATGTTGTCGAAATTAACCATCTTTCGGGTCTGATCGACACACATCCTGCTCATTGGCACAACACACTCCACCCTCTGGACCTATACTAATATAGCTCAGGCCAACAAGGAGAAGCGCCAGGTCATCTTCAAGCGCGCCGAGTCCTACATCAAGGAGTACCGTGATGCAGAGCGCGAGAAGATCCGCCTCCAGCGTGTCGCCAAGCAGGAGGGTTCTTTCTACGTCCCTGCCCAGGCCAAGCTTGCCTTCGTTGTCCGCATCAAGGGTATCAACAAGATTGACCCCAAGAAGCGCAAGACCCTCCAGCTCCTCCGTCTTCTCCAGATCAACAACGGTGTCTTCGTCCGTCTGACCAAGGCCACCATTGAGATGCTGAAGATCGTCGAGCCCTTCGTCGCCTGGGGTTACCCCAACCTCAAGACTGTCCGTGAGCTCGTCTACAAGCGTGGTTACGGTAAGGTCAACAAGCAGCGCATCGCTCTTTCCGACAACGCCATCGTTGAGGAGAACCTCGGCCAGTACGGCATCGTCTGCATGGAGGATCTCATCCACGAGATCTTCACTGTTGGCCCCAACTTCAAGCAGGCCTCCAACTTCCTCTGGCCCTTCAAGCTCTCCAACCCTCTCGGCGGCTTCCACAAGCGCAAGGTATGTTTCAATCATCATTTCCAAAATCAACATTCAAAAACATATTCTAACTTATCTTTTTAATTCAGTTCAACCATTTGTGAGTTCATCCATTTCTTCTTATCATCATCATCACCATCTTTTCCATTTCTTCATCATCTTTTCTTATCCCTCAATCTTCCCCAACTTTTCGATTTTTTTTTTTCATTTCAAAACCCCAAATGCATATGAATCTAAACTAACGGATTTTTAGCATCGAGGGTGGTGACCTTGGCAACCGCGAGGAGCAGATC